>WNFY01000040.1_pt1 | contig 82687 bp, 69 predicted proteins | sample 5400091 | NCBI WGS metagenome assembly WNFY01 (sample SAMN13153364, study PRJNA577476) | soil metagenome | isolation source: 60 cm soil or saprolite under grassland replicate 1 | place: USA:California | collected 2016-06-15
GTGATGCGCGAATTCAACCGCGACACCCTCGGCTTTATCGAACGCGCTCAGAGCGAATACGGCGACGTCGTCCGGATGCGCTTTCTCTATGTCCCGGCCCTTTTTCTCTACCATCCTGACGACATCGAATACGTGCTTTCGACAAACCCGAAAAACTTCATCAAGGCGATGTCGTTACGTTCAAACTTCTTTCAGAGACTGGTTGGCAAGGGCCTTCTCACGACCGAGGGTGAGGAATGGCGGCGGCAGCGGCGCCTGTCACAGCCTGCGTTTCACCGCGAGCGGGTGGCATCTTACGCCGCCGTGATGGTGGATTACACCAGGCGTTTGATGTCGAACTGGCAAGCCGGCGAAACGCGAGACATTCATCCGGACATGATGCGACTGACGCTGGAGATTGTCGTCCGCTGTTTGTTCAGCTCGGATGTTTCAAACGACGTGGATCACGTCGGCGAAACGTTGAAGGAACTGGTAAAGCCTTTTGCTGCCCAGGCCACCTTGAAATGGATTCTGAATAACCGCTTGCCGACGCCCTATCATTTTCGCTTTCATGCGCTGGTTAGAAAGATCGACAGAGTGGTCTTCCGGATCATTACGGAGCGGCGCGCCGGCGGTAAAGACGAAGGCGACCTGCTTTCAATGCTGCTGGCGGCGCGCGACGAAGACGGCAGCCAGATGACCGATCGTCAATTGCGCGACGAAGTGATGACGCTGTTTCTGGCCGGTCACGAAACGACGGCGCTTACGCTGGCCTGGGCATGGTATTTACTGGGAACACATCCCGAAGTGGAAGCGAAATTTCATGCGGAGCTGGACGAGGTGCTCGGCGGACGCGAACCTGCGTTTGCGGACCTGCCGCGTCTGAAATTGACCGAGCAAATCGCGAAAGAGTCGATGCGTCTTTACCCGCCGGCGTACGGACTTGGACGCGAAGCGATCGAGGATTGCGAGATTGGCGGTTATCAGGTACGCGCCGGAATGCAGATATTCATGTTTCAATGGGCGACCCAAAGAGATTCGCGCTTCTATGATGAACCGCTCGCCTTCAAACCGGAGCGCTGGACAAACGAATTCCTCGACCGCCTGCCGAAGTACGCGTACTTCCCTTTCGGTGCCGGGCCAAGGGCCTGCATCGGCGCTTCATTCGCGATGATGGAAATTATTTTGACGCTGGCGACAATTGGGCAGAGGTTTCGGCTCGAGCTTGTTCCGGATCACCCGGTATCGATAATGCCCGCAATGTCGCTAAGGCCGAAGAATGGAATTAGAGTTACGGTGAAGAATCGACGGATCTGAGAAAGCTTCCAACCTTGTCGCTTAACGTAGCTCGTTATAATCTGATTATGTGATCAGTAGCTTCCGTTCTCGCGATACGCAGGCATTGTTCGAGACTGGGAAAAGCAAGAGGTTTTCGGGCATTGCTAACATCGCGATTCGGAAGCTGGCACAACTTGATGCAGCGCATACTCTGGACTTTCTGCGTTCTCCGCCTGGCAATCACTTGGAAAAGCTTAAAGGCAAACGCACGGGCGAGCACAGCATTCGCATAAACGATCAGTTTCGCGTTTGCTTCCGTTGGACGAAGGAAGGTCCGGCGGATGTAGAAATTGTGGATTACCACTGAGGATAACGACGATGTTTAGAAATGGAATGCGGCCGGTACATCCCGGCGAGATACTACGCGAAGACTTTCTGGTTCCGCTCGGCATGTCAGCGACTGCTTTGGCTAAGGCTCTGAATGTTCCGGCAGCACGGATCAATGACATCGTCCGTGAACGACGCCCCGTCACTGCGGATACCGCCATGAGGCTGGCTCGGTACTTTGGCGGAGATGCGCGCTCGTGGCTCAACCTGCAATCCGCCTATGACCTTCGCGTTGCCGAGATTCGCAATGCCAAGCGAATCAAGCGTGAGATAGCGCCGGCCGCTGCGTAGTGGCATCCGTTCAAGGATTGAAGAATGTCACCCTCATTTACCTTTGCTATTTTCTTGCCTAGCACTATTGATATTAGGAATCACAGCGTGGCTTACTTTCTTTCGCAAGGGTAAACTTGTAATGACACAGCCGACCGTTGGAGCTTGTCGTCAGGAATAAGATTTAAGCAGATAATACACGCTGGCCTGCGTAGAGTTAAACGACTACTCAAGCCGGTTGTGAATGCTCGCCCACTCTTCCAGCGTTAAAGTTTCAGCACGACGCTGTGGCGGGATACCAGCTTCACACAACACAATGCTCGCGCCGCCACGCTTCTTCAGTAATGCCTGAATTGATGCAGGTGCCCGGCGAAGATTGTTAAGAATCGTCTTGCGACGCTGCGCGAAACCCGCGCTCACGATTTGCCACAAGAGTTTTTCGTCTTTTACTTCCACGGCGGTTTTCGATCTGACTCTCAAGCGGACAACGGTACTCCAAACCCTGGGCGCCGGCCGAAAAGCCCGCGGCGGCACATCAAATAACTTTTCGGTTTCGCAATAGGCCTCGACGAGGACTGACAGATAGCCGCGCTCAGTCGAACCGGCTGCGGCGGTAATTCGATCGACAACTTCGCGCTGCAGCATCAGCGTCATGTCAGTAATGCAGTTCCTTTGTTCGATTAGTCTTTGCAGGATCGCGGTGGCGATGTTGTAAGGAAGATTCGCGACTACGCGCGCACTTCGTGCCGGTTCGATCACGTCACAGAAATTGACGTTCAGAGCGTCATCTTCGATCAACTGGAGATTGGGAGTGTCTTTGAACTGTTCGCGCAAAACCGGAACCAGTTCGCGATCGAACTCGATGGCAATCAGGCGGCCGGTGTTCTCGGTGAGCCGCAATGTCAGCGCGCCGCGACCGGGGCCGATTTCAATGATCGTTTCATCGCGGTGTGCATTGACCGCGGAGATAATGCGGTCGATGACGCTGCGGTCGACGAGGAAGTTCTGGCCAAAGCGGCGCTTTGAAGGATGAACAGATTCAGATGCTGCGACCTCAGTCAGCGGAGGAGCCTTCTTTTTCATGCTTCCGCCTTCGTCATTCATCCCTCATCCTTTGCCATTCGCGGATAGCCTGTGATCTCCACGTCGCGCCCCCATTTAACGATTTCAACGTCTTCGAGTTGAAGGGCATCTTTGATTCGATTAGCGCCGGTGCCTGCGATAGCCGCGGGCGCCTGTAAACCTCCAATGAGCATAGGCGCGATGAAAAAAGTGACTTTGTTGACCAGCCGGGCATCGATTAGGGCGCCTGCCAGAGTTCCGCCGCCTTCGACCAGCACGCTTTGAATTTCTCTATTCGCCAGTTCATTCAGCATTGCAAACAAGTCACGCGCGCCCCCTTCGATGCGAATTAACTCGACTCCGAGTTCTTTCAGCTTTGACGAAGGCCCGGCATCGCTGGAGGTAAATAACAGGACCGGCAATTGGTGGGCGGTTTGTGACAGTTGATAGTCATTAGGAAGGCGCAATCGATCGTCCAAAATAACTCGCAGCAACGGTCTGCGTCGTGGCCGGCCCGAGCGATCGGTCAATAATGGATCGTCAGCCAGCACCGTTCCCGAGCCAACAAGAATTGCATCGTATTGATGGCGCAACTCATGCGCTCGAGCCCGCGCTTCGTCGCCTGCGATCCATCGCGAGTCGCCGGTCCTGGTAGCGATCTTGCCGTCAAGCGAAACAGCCATCTTTAAATGAACAAACGGCCGGCCGGCGCGCATGAAATGAATGTAACTTTCATTCAGACGCGCTGCTTCTTCGGCAAGCAGGCCGGTGCAAACTTCGACACCCGCTTCACGGAGCCGCGCAAAACCCGCCCCCGATACTTTTAGATTGGGATCTTCGATAGGCGAGACAACGCGCTTCACGCCGGCTCTGATTAACGCTTCGGTACAGGGCGGTGTGCGTCCCTGATGCGCATGAGGTTCGAGCGAAATGTAAGCAGTGCCATTGCGCGCGCGTTCGCCCGCCCGTTCCAGCGCCAGGGTTTCCGCGTGCTTAATTTGATCGTAAATGTAAAAACCTTCGCCGGCAATTTGTTCGTGATCGTCGACAATTACGGTACCCACGAGCGGACCGGGACTGACTTGACCGATGCCCTGCGCGGCTAATTCAAGCGCACGCTGCATCATCGACCGGTCTATCTCGGTTGAGTGGCTCAAGTGTTGTTATTGGAGTGCGTAATGATGTCAGTGCCACCTGCCTCAGCAGGCGGGACCAATTGTCAGCTATCAAGGTTGATGCTTTAACCCGTCCGCTTACGCGAATGGTACTGACTTCATGGCCGGTTCAGCCCCTAATTAAACAGACTGTTCACGTACTGCTCAGGATCAAAGACCACCAGGTCATCAAGCTTCTCGCCGATGCCCGCGTACCGGATCGGAAGACCAAGTTCCTTCGCAATTGCGACTGCAATGCCGCCTTTGGCAGTGCCGTCAAGTTTAGTCAAAACAATCCCGGTCACGCCCGCGACCTTCAAAAACTGTCGTGCCTGTTCCAATCCGTTCTGTCCCGTGACCGCGTCGACGACGAGCAGTGTTTCGTGCGGCGCGCCCTGGACCTCGCGGCCGGCAACCCGTTTCATCTTTTCAAGTTCGGCCATTAGGTTCGCCTTGTTATGCAAGCGCCCGGCGGTGTCGACTATCAAGACGTCGGTGCCGCGCGCCTTTGCCGCTTTGACTGAATCAAACAGAACGGCCGCGGGATCAGTTCCCTGCTTCTGCTGAATCAAAGGCACGCCCGTGCGCTGGGCCCAGATCGCCAGTTGATCTGACGCGGCCGCACGAAATGTATCAGCGGCGCAAATCAAAACATCGTTGCCTTCCGCCTTGATTCGCTGGGCGAGCTTTCCAATCGTGGTTGTCTTACCGACGCCGTTCACGCCCACAATCATCATCACGTAAGGCGCAACGTCTTCTGGCACTCCGGCCTCAGTAGCGACACCGTTTGCTTCCGAAGCGTGGAGGATAGATAACAACTGTGTCTTGATCGCCTGCTTCAGGGCGTCGATGTCATTGATTTCCTTTCGACTAATCCCGCGACGCACGGTCTCTAAAACATGCATCGTGGTCGGGACGCCGATGTCTGCGGCAATCAGTGCCTCCTCTAATTCGTCGAGCAGTGAAGCATCGATCTGTTTTGCGCCGGCGAACACCGAATCGATTTTTTCCGAAAGCGATTCGCGCGTCGCCGTTACCGCGCGCCGAAAACGCGCTGAGAACTCCTGTTCAAGAGCGGCCTCCCGGGCTTGCAAGTCTTCAATCGAAAGATCAAGACCGAGGACAGACGTTTGCCAGGCAGAAGTTTTTCCCGGCGCCTCGACGCCGGCAGAAGCCTTCTGGTCTTCGCCAGTTGCTGGAGATACCTCAGCCGCCGTACTCGCCCGGGGTTCTTCAGAAGGTGGTTTGGGGATCTTTCCTTCCTCATCGGCGGCCGCAGTTGTGCTCGACGGCGGCCCACCCAAACCAAGCGTAACGAATCGATCTTCCGGTTTTTTCCTTTTCCAGAAAGCCATTTGGTGTTAGCAGATTTCGCGCGAACTCGGATTATAGACGGTAGCTCAGCGCGGCGACAAAAGCGACACTGCGGCACCAGGGCGTGACGATTTACTAAAATCGACGCGGCAAATAGTGACTGATTGGTTTGCTTAGCTAACGGAAAGTCTGGCGGCGGAAGGTTGCGGCTGCATTTCGGCTAATGGCTTCAATGGACTTGTTTGGGAGTCTCCGCTCCGCTTCAAACGCGTAATGCCGGGCCGAATTTGGCCTGCTTCGCAGACCGCGACAAACGCGGCAACCACGCGCGAATCATACCTCGTGCCAACAAAGCTCTTCAGACGTTTGAGTGCGGTCTTCACGTCCATGGCGCGTTGATATGGCCGCTCGGTAGTCATTGCGTCGAAGGTGTCCGCGACCGAGACGATGCGCGCCATTAAAGGAATCTCCTCGCCCTTAAGGCCCTGGGGATAGCCTTCGCCATTGATCATCTCGTGATGCATATACATTCCCGGGAGAAAATCCCGCATCGCCGGAATCTGCGACATAATCTTGTAGCCCTTCTGCGGATGCGTCCTCATAAGAGCCAACTCTTCGTCAGTCAGCTGGGCTGGTTTCTTTAGAACCCGATCGTCAATTCCGATCTTGCCGACGTCATGCAGCAGGGCGCTGACACGAATGTGTTCAATTTCGGTTTGAGACAAACCCATGGCCTGGGCGATGGCCACTGAAAACCGGGAAACGCGCTCGGAATGCCCGCGAGTGTATGGGTCTTTGCCGTCGATGGCCGCCGCGAGAGCTTTTACGGTGCCCAGGAATAGTTCGCGATTCTCGGCTACTGAAATGTGCAAGTCGCGAACATGTCGCTCGAGCTGATCGGTCATCTCGTTAAAGGCACCGCCCAGCTCGCTAAGTTCCGTTCGTCCCGTCACTCTCACTCGCTGGGAAAAGTCGCCGGCCGCAATTCTCTGGGCGCCGGAGGCCAATTCACGAACTGGTTGAGTAAGCTTTTTCGCAAAATAAAAACCAATAATCAATGCGAACCCGGCGGCCAATAAACTTATGAACAGAGTCTGATTTCGCATGTCGCGCACTGAAGCCAGCGCCGCGACCTCATCCTGGATCGCGATAACGCCTAATCTTGCCGACGAGCCGAGATCGGCCGTCGCATACGAACCGAGCATTCGGACTCGTTGGCCATCTCGATCTGTTGCAAACGGCGCCAGGGCGGATTGCACCTGGGCCCCGGATTCCAACCAATCCTGCACGACTTTGAAATCGGTCATCGATTTTTCTGAGAAAGCGATAACCGGATCGGGATGAGCTACGGCGCGTCCGTTCTGGTCTACGACAAATACGACCGGCAGGCCTGCTTCGAGTAGTTCCCGCTCGGTCTTGGCCGTCGGCTGTTGAACTGCCTTGAAGACTTCCTGAAAGGAAACGATGGCGACCACGGCCGCGGTAATTTGCTCGTCACTGGTAACAGGTGCGGCGATAGTCAATCCCATTTCCTGGCCGGAACGAATAACCTGCGGGCGACTGATAATCAATTCGCGGCCATTCATCCGGGCCAATACTTCACCAACTCGCTGATCAACCTCTTCGCGCTTAATCAACTCTGGCTGAAACGCCCGGTGCACCTCGCCTTTGACGGGACAGATCGCGAGCGCAATCAGATTTGGATCGTCTTGAAGGATTTTCTGTAAGCGCGCTTCGTAACTCGATGCATCAAGAGGCCGGATCTCGCCCGATATTTCGAAGGCGTGGGCAAGCCCATTGACCACTTCGCGATATCGCTGCCCATAGAGTTCAATCTGCCGGGCTTTGTCGTGAACAATCTGCGCCTGGTAGCGGCCTTCGATCCCGCGCAACTCTTCCGCGCTGCGACGAGACAGAAGGGTTCCGGACAGCCCCAGCGGCAGCAATCCAACGAGCAGCAAGACAGCCAGCACGATGTAAAGCAGACGCGTGCGATGGAAATGTTTCAGCATCTACGGAATTTATTAAGGTGTCTCCGGACTTACCGGCAGCGCGCGGCAATGAATCTGAAAAGCCCGGTGGATGGTTCGGTCCTGACTACGACTGCCCCCGAGGCGAAGCCTCTTGAGCTATCCTATCGGGCGATAGATGGCTGTGTCAACAGAATTGGCCATCTTTTAACTATTGCGAGCGAAGGGCTAAAGGCGGCTAGTTTAGACTATCCGCGTCCACTCTCACCATTTAAGGCTTCACGAAAGGAACTTTTCCGGCACCGTGTTTTTCGTGCGATACTTTCGCCGACTTAAGCGCCGGTGACGGCGTCTAAAGGACTGAGCGCACAGGTTGTTGGTGCGCCGCGTTTGGACGTCGCCTGGCAGGCGCGAATGAACCAGATGGAGACAGCCACAAGCGACGAGCAAATTGTCGAACGCGCGCTCTCAGGAGACGCCGAGGCCTTTGGAGAACTTGTGCGCCGCTGGGAGCGACGCATCTTTGCGCTCAGTTTCGGCATGTTGGGGCGTGAAGAGGATGCGCGAGATGTCACGCAAGAGACTTTTATCGCCGCCTTTCGAAATCTTCGCGGGTTTCGCGGAGAGGCGAAAGTCTCATCCTGGCTTCATCGCATCGCCGTTAATCAATGCATCACCCGACAACGGCGCGCAAAGGTTCGTAACGAGACGGCGCTCGATGACGAAGCCGAGAAGAACAGCGCAGCCTTCGCGATTCCCGCGGATGTTTCACCCGCACGCGTTGCCGAGTATCTCGAGCGCAGCAACGCAGTTCGGCGCGCCGTATCGGCTCTGCCGCACGAACTCAGACAGGTCGTGGTGATGAAAGAATTTGAGGACTTAACCTTTCAGGAAATTGCCGATGTACTCGCGTTGCCGCTGAGCACTGTAAAAAGCCGGCTCTACACGGCACTCAGGCAGCTTGGCATGCGCCTGCAAAAATTCGACGGCAACGTCATCGATCTTAGCGCACGGAAATGAGGTAGTTCGAATGCAAAACATGAATGAGAGACCACTTTGCCATCGAGCCGAGGACCTGGTCAGCTATTTGTATGGCGAAGCCACCGACGAGGAAGCGCAGGATTTCGCAGGTCATCTGGCCGCTTGTGATGCGTGCCGGTCTGAATTTGCGATCTTCGAACAAGTGCACTCGTCGATCGTCGAATGGCGGACCGAAGCTCTTGGCGCCATTTCGTTTTCGCAGTCACCGCAGGCTAACAACATCACATCACCAGTACCCGTATCACTGATTACTGCACGCGGGCGCAAGTTATCTGCGGTAGCCGCTCTGCGTGAATTCTTCAGGCTATCACCACTCTGGCTGCGCGGAGCGACGGCTATCGCCTCAGTCCTGTTCTGTATTCTGGCCGTATTGGCTGTGGCCCGATTCTGGCAACGAACGCCCGTTGTGAACAACACCGGGGAGCCAAAATTCACCAGGGCGCAACTCGACGATGCCGTAGCCAGTGCCGTGAAAAAAGCAGGAACGAAACAAGTCGACAACAGCGATCATTCGGACAAGCGGGTCACGGGTGTTATGGCCAATAGCAAGCCGCCCAGGCGCGAGCGGAAACAGAATTCGACATCTCCCGAGTTAGCATCGCGACGCACCCGACTAACACGTCAGGAACGCGAACAGTTGGCGGCCGACCTGCGATTGATTCCGGGTTCGGACGAGGATGAAGTGCCGTTCGAGTTACCCGGCGACACCAGGTTTCCCAACGAACCGAAATGATAATGTTATCGCGAAAGGCGAAAGCAAGGACTAATAACGTTATGAACAAATCAATGCTACGACGGAGTTTGATCCTCACGTTTGCTGCGATTGCATTTGCGTGTCAGCTGGCAATGCAAGCGAGAGCGCAAACTTCCGAATCGCAAAGCCCAAACGCTCTCCAGCAGGCCCAGGCCCAGAATGGCCAACTGCAGATGCCCAATTTGGCTGAACTGAATTTGATGCCGGATCAAATCCAGAGAATCCGCGCGATAAATGCGGATCTCAAGGACCAGAGACAAGTAGCCGCCCAAAGATTGCGCCAGGCCCAGCGCGCCCTCGCCGACGCTATGGAGTCACCTAATCAAAACGAGAGCTTGATCGATCAGCGCTCGCGGGAAGTGGCCGACGCCCAGGCGGCCAACATCCGCCTCAGGGCCCTGTCAGAATTTAGAATTCTGCAAGTCCTGACCCCTGACCAGCGGGTGAAATTGCGAGAGATGAGAATGCGCAATCAGGCGCTTCGCCGCGAAGAAAGGCTCCAGAATAACCAACGACCGCGTATCCTGCGACGCGATGCTTTGCAGCGTCGTCAAGGCGGCAAGCTAAGCCCCGGCCCGAATGGAAATCAGCAAAGACCTCGACCAAACTGATGGAGCGAATTAGTTTAATCAGCAACAGCCGGTCGACCAGGACCGGCTTTTTCTTATTCGCCAAGCCCGTGCAAAACTTGACGCCTGCGGAACTTTTTGCGCATGATAAGCAGCTTTGCAAAGACAAAGTTCGCTTCGGTAGCTATTATCCAGACCAGCTTTTGTCTTCGCCTCGGTAAAGATCAACCGGGCTGAGCAATTGCTGAAGTTGAGCCGAACCCCTTCATCAACGAGTCCTGCATGAATTTCGCTGCACGCGGTGTTCTTGAACTGCAAGAAATGTCCCTGTTAGCGGCACGTGCCGCGCGTGGCATTTTCAAAAAACCCCACTACATACCAGAGACGATCCAGCAGATGGACGTCATCGGCGTCGGCTCGCTGACGATTATCATCCTGACGGGCTTTTTCACCGGCGGCGTGCTGACGCTGCAAACCTATAATACCCTCGCAGCATACGGGGCCACCGATCAACTGGGTTACCTGGTCGCTACGTCTCTGGTTCGCGAACTCGGACCGGTGTTAACAGCCTTGATGGTTACGGGCCGGGTGGTTTCGGCGATATCTGCCGAGCTCGGGTCGATGGTCGTGTCGGAACAAATCGACGCGATGCGCGCGTTGGGGACCGATCCCGATCGCAAACTCGTAGCACCGCGGATACTTGCGCTGATAATTACTTTGCCGCTGCTAACAGTAATAGCCGACGTGGTCGGCATCATTGGCGGCTGGGCGGTGTCCATTCTTCTTTATGGACTTCCCTCTTCGCTGTTCAGCAACTCTGTGCGCGACGGAATCACCACGGACGATATCACCGGAGGTGTGGTTAAGCCGCTCGTCTTTGCGTTCCTGATGGGAACTATCGCATGTCATAAAGGTTTGAAAACCGAGGGAGGAACAGTCGGTGTCGGCCGGTCGACCACGGCGGCGGTGGTGCTGGCGTCGATTGTCGTGATCATCGCCGACTTCTTCCTTGCGAAAGCGCTTCAGGTTATTCTAGGAACTCAATAATTTTGGTTCGCTATGGAATCAGTCGACATTTCAAATCACAACCCTGGTTACCCGCTGATTGATAATCGCGTCAGTACCAACGCGGCGGAATCTACTTTTCGCGAGGTGGATGATTCTGACCGTGCCATTCCGGCAATTGAATTTCGCAACCTGCATTTGGCCTACGATGACCGAGTCGTGCTCGACAACTTCAGTTTCAAAGTAATGAAGGGCGAGTCGAAGATTATTCTGGGCGGTTCCGGTTGCGGAAAGTCCACCACGATCAAACTGGTGCTGGGTCTGGTGAAACCTGATCGCGGACAGATTCTGGTTGACGGCGAGGACGTAACCAATTACACGGAAGTCCAGATGATGCGCGTGCGCAAGAAGATCGGAATGATCTTTCAGGAGGGCGCACTTTTCGACTCGCTCTCAGTTTACGAGAATGTGGCGTTCAAACTTCAGGAGCAAGGCGTACCCGAGGACGAAGTCGAGAGTGAAGTGCGACGCATGCTGCGATTCGTGAACCTCGAGGACGCGATCGACAAGATGCCATCCGAACTTTCGGGCGGCATGCGCCGTCGGGTGGGCATTGCCCGCGCCCTGGTCGGTGATCCGAAAATCGTGATGTTCGACGAACCAACAGCCGGGCTGGATCCGCCTACGGCGCGCACAATTTGCGAGCTGGCAATGAAGTTGCGCGATCTGGAGGACGTGTCTTCGATCTTCGTTACGCACGAAATGAACAATTTGGATTATCTCTGCTCGGAATACGCTGTCGTCAACGAAGCCGGCGAAGTCGTGTTCGAAAAGGAAGGCGAGAAACTTTGTCTGATTAACAGTAAGGTTTTGATGCTGCGCGATGGGCGCGTCATTTTCAGCGGCACCGACGAAACGCTGCGAAAATCGGACGACGCCTACATTCAGAAGTTTCTGCGAGGACACTAGAAAGAAAGGATGAGGGATGAAGGATGAAGGATGAAAGGAGCTAATGAACGCGTAGTGTTCATCCTTCATCCTTGCGCCTTCATCCTTAAACGTTATGCCGAGATCAACTAGAAGCCTGGGTTTCAGCGAATTGCGCGTTGGTTTGCTGGTCTTAGTGGCCATCGCAATTCTCATCTTCTTAATCCTGAATGCCTCGGGCGAATTCAATCCCTTTGCTTCGCACCTTCACCTGCACACAAAGTTCATCGACGCGAATGGATTGCGCGAGGGCTCTGAAGTGCGGCTCGCCGGCGTGCGCATCGGCAAAGTGGACAAGATCACGCTGTTGACTCCCGCGCAGCTCTCGAACGAACCCAATCCCAAAAAGATCGATGTTTCGATGAGCATCGACAGCCGCATCGACGGCGTCCCGGCGACTGAACGGATCCGCAGCGATTCCACCGCGCAACAAACTTCTTCAAGTTTGCTGGGCGGCGAGATGATGGTGAATATCACGCCGGGAACTCCGGTTGGCAGCCCGATCAAAGATGGACAGGAACTATCGTCCAATGCCGGCAGCACGATGAACGATCTCGCCACTTCGGGCACCGATCTGGCGCAAAGGTTGAGCAAGCTCTCTGATCAGATGAATGAAGTCGTCAAGAATGTGCGCGAAGGCAAAGGCACCGTCGGACGGTTATTCAATGATGAAGCGCTTTATAACAATCTGAACGCGACGATTCGCGATGCCGAAGATTTGGCGGCGCAGATCAAGAGCGGCAAAGGATCGGCGGGGAGATTTGTTTACGACGAAGCGCTCTACAACAATGCGAACGACATCGCGCTTAACATGAAGCAGCTGTCGGAAGATCTGCGTGCCGGACGAGGCACCGCCGGACGATTGCTCGAAAGCGACGAGATGTATAACAAGATCAATCGCATCGCCGACCGCGTGAATCATTCAATGGATCAGATTGACCTGATTGTCGCCGACATTAACGCCGGCCGCGGCACGCTCGGCCGATTGGTGAAAGACGAAGCGATTTACAATGACGCTCGCACAGCGATAGCTCGCTTTAATACGACCGCGGAACGCATCGATAATGTCGTCGCCGGCGCGCAACGTGGCGAGGGCTCACTCGGCAAACTCATCACCGACGATCAGCTTTACTCAAACATAAACAATCTCTCGTCTGAAGGGGTGAAGCTGATGTACGACTTTCGCCAAAACCCGAAGAAATATCTGACGATCAAGTTCCAGCTGTTCTAATTATCAACCCACGGCGCGGCGCCGGCATAGAGCCCGTTCCGCAGGCTCATCGCGTGTCAGGAATACTGGTGCGCGCCTCATCCGGGCTCAGGCCGGCGCTTGCCTGGCAGGCTCGGTAGTCGAGGATCGCATCCGGCTAAACCATTCCTGAAACCTTTCGAAATACAAATAAACTACCGGCGTCAGGTACAACGTCAGCACCTGCGAGACAATCAGGCCGCCAACAACTGCCAGGCCTAAACCCCTGCGGGCAGAGGCGCCCGCGCCCCAACCGAGAGCAATCGGCAGCGTGCCCATCAAAGCCGACATGGTTGTCATCATGATTGGACGAAAACGCACGACACACGCTTCGTAAATGGCCTCGCGCGCGGGCTGACCTTCCCTTCTCTGCTTGTCGAGCGCGAAATCGATCATCATGATTGCGTTCTTCTTCACGATTCCGATCAGCATGATTAATCCGACAAAGGCATAGATATCGAGTTCGCGGCGAAAAATCAGCAGCGTCAGCAAAGCCCCCAGGCCTGCCGATGGCAATCCGGAGAGAATCGTCAACGGATGAATAAAACTCTCGTAAAGAATTCCCAGTACCAGGTAAATCACCAGTACGGCAACTAAGAGCAACACGTTCAGGTTCTGCAATGAAGACTGAAACACCTGGGCCGATCCCTGGAAACTGGTCGTGATCGTCGCGGGCAGCGCCTGGCGCGCAAGGTTTGTTATTTGCAGCGTTGCCTGACTCAGTGAAACTCCGGGCCGCAGGTTGAAAGAGATTGTCGAAGCCGGCAATTCTGAAAAATGATTCACAAGCTGCGGCCCGACACTGCGCGAAAACGTGGCCACAGTGCTCAAAGGAACCAGAGTGCCCGTTGACGAGCGAATGTAAAGTCTGCCGAGCGCGTTTGGATCCTGCTGAAACTCAGGCTTCACTTCCAGGATCACCTGATATTCATTGGTCGGCGTGTAAATCGTCGAAACCTGGCGCGAGCCAAACGCCGTGCCCAACGCAGTTTCAATCTGCGCGATCGTGACTCCGCGCGCCGCCGCCTCTTTCCGGTCAATCTCGACATTAATCTGCGGCGTGTTGATTTGCAGATTACTATTCACGTCCTGAATCGTGGGCAACTCGCGCATCTTTTGTTCAAGGATCTTCGCGTTATCGTAAAGTTCTGCGGTGCTCGAAGCTTGCAGCGTCACCTGGTAAGTGCTGCGCGAAAATTGTCCGCCGATGTTCAGCGAGGGTGGGTTCTGGAGTATTACTCGCAATCCCGGCTCGCGCGAAAGCTTCGGCCTCAACTCTTCAACGATCTCGTCCGCGCCCAGCTGTCTCTTATTTAACGGTTTCAGGCCGATAAAGATGGTGCCACTGTTACCGCCCGAATTTCTTCCTCCGGCTCCGACCGTCGAAGCAAACGAGTCAACGTTCGGATCTTTTTGAATGATTTCCGCCACGGCATTCTGGTGGCGGATCATGTCGTCGAGCGAGATTCCCTGCGCCGCCTCAGTATTGCCAAGTATCAGTCCGCTGTCGCCGGTCGGGATGAAACCCTTCGGCACCACCATGAATAGATACACAGTGAATCCCGCGAGCACGACGCTGATCATTACCGTCAGGAACGAGTGAGCGAGCACACGCTTGAGAGACCACTCGTAGGCATGAATGACCCGGTCATAGAATCCTTCGGTAAAATTCCACCAGCCGCGCCGTTTTGATTGGCCACTTCCCTCGTGAAGTGTGCTTTGCCTGATGTCCCTGGCGCGCAGAAGCCGGCTGGCCAGCATGGGTGTCAGCGTCAGCGATACGAGTCCCGAAACCAAAATCGCCACGCTGATCGTAATTGCGAATTCACGAAACAGCCGGCCCAGGATTCCGCCCATGAACAAAACGGGAATGAACACCGCCACGAGCGATACCGTCATCGAGACGATCGTAAATCCAATCTCGCGCGAGCCATGGAGGGCTGCCTCCATTACGTTTTCACCGGTTTCGATGCGCCGCACGATATTCTCCAACATCACCACGGCATCATCGACGACGAATCCGACCGATAGCGTCAGGGCCATCAGTGATAGATTGTCGAGACTAAAACGCAGGAGATACATCGCCGCGAAGGTGCCGACAATCGAGGTTGGTAAGGCGAGCGTCGGAATAATCGTGGCCCGCACGTTCCGCAGGAACAGGAAAATCACCATTACGACCAGTCCCATCGCCAGCACCAGCGCGAATTGAACATCGTTGACCGAATTGCGGATGGAGATCGAACGATCGTTGAGCACGTCAAGACTGACGGAAGCGGGCAACTGCTGGCGAAACTGCGGCATGAGCTCGCGAATGGCATCAACAACCGCGACGGTGTTAGTGCCCGGCTGTCGCTGTACGGCCATCGTCACGCTGCGACGCCCATTAAACCAACTGGCGACTTTGTTGTTCTCAACGCTGTCGATCACCGTGGCGATCTGCTCCAGACGCACCGGCGCTCCATTCCGGTAGGCGACTACCAATGTCTTGAATTGCTCGGCATTGTTCAACTGAACATTGCTCTGCAGCGTCAAATTCTGGTACGGGCCGTAGAGTGTTCCGATGGGCGTGTTTGGGTTGCCGCTGGTGATCGCGGAGGCCACTTCATCGACACCGATTCCGCGGTCAGCCAGCGCGTTCGGATCCAGTTGGGCACGCACCGCGAACTTCATTGCGCCGTAAACCTGAACCTGCGAAACTCCTTCGACCATTGAGATCCTTTGCGCAATCAACGTCTCGGCATATTCATCGACTTGTGGCAGTGACAGCACATCTGAGTTAAGCGAAAGAAAAAGAATCGGGCTATCAGCAGGATTTACCTTGCGCAGTCCCGGCGGGGTCGGCATGCCCGGCGGCAGTTGAGGTAGGGCGGCAGAAATCGCGGTCTGGACGTCCTGAGCGGCCGCATCGATGTTGCGGCTGAGATTGAATTGCAAGGTGATTGAAGTCGAGCCCTGTGAATTAGTTGAGTTAATCGAATCAATTCCCGCAATACCTGAAAATTGTCTTTCGAGCGGGGTCGCTACCGATGCGGCCATTGTTTCCGGATTCGCGCCAGGCAGGCTCGCGTTTACACTAATTGTTGGATAGTCGACCGTGGGAAGGTCGCTGACCGGCAGGGCGCGATAACCGATGAAACCAAACAGGACGATTCCGACCATCACGAGTGTTGTCGTGATCGGTCGATGAATGAACAGTTCAGAGATGCCGTGCCGTGTAGTTTTCTTTTCGCGCTCGGCCATAAATCACATCATTTTCCAATTTTCATTTCTCATTTTCCATTTTGCGCCTCACGCCGCGACCGGCTCTTCGCTCGCTCCTCTGCGACGAAACCATTCCTGCGCCTGCTCAAAATACAGATAAACGACTGGAGTCAGATACAGCGTCACCACTTGCGAGACACACAAACCGCCGACGACGGCCAGACCTAGTCCCCTGCGCGACTCGGCGCCGGCGCCCCAACCCAGCGCAATCGGCATCGTTCCCATCAGTGCCGCCATCGTAGTCATCATGATGGGCCGGAACCTGATCAGGCACGCCTGAAAGATCGCATCATCAGCAGGCTTGCCTTCTTCGCGCTGGGAGGTCAAAGCAAAATCGATCATCATAATCGCGTTCTTCTCCACAATCCCGATCAGCATGATCAATCCGACGAAGGCATAGACATCCAGTTCCCGGCCGAACAATAATAAAGTCAGGAGCGCTCCCAATCCTGCCGATGGCAGGCCTGACAGAATCGTAAATGGATGAATAAAACTCTCGTAAAGAATTCCCAGGATTAGATAAATGACCATCACTGCGACCAGCAAGAGCAGCGTCAAATTCTGCAACGACGATTGAAAGATCTGGGCGGTGCCTTGAAAACTCGTCGTGATTGTTGATGGCAAACTCTGCGCGGCCAGGGCCTGAACTTCGTCCGTCGCCGCGCTTAGAGAGACCCCCGGACGCAGGTTGAATGAAATCGTGGCGGAAGATAGCTGCCCCAGATGGTTCACCAGCAAGGGACCAACGGTCCGCGACAAGGTAGCGACCGTGCTCAGAGGAATAAGCCGTTCTTGTGTCGATGGCGTGGTTCCCCTCTGAGTTGTCGCCGCCTGACCCACCGGTGGCTGCGCGGAAGAAACCACGGGATATGACGGCTGAGCCAGAACCGATTGAACTTGCGCTGATTGACTTGAGGTTGTCGAAGCGGCGGTCGAGTGAATGTAAAGCCGTCCCAGCGCAGTCGGGTCCTGTTGATATTCAGGCTTCACTTCCAGAATGACCTGATATTCATTCGAGGTCGCATAGATAGTTGAGATTTGCCGTGTCCCATAGGCGTCGTTGAGCGCGTCTTCGATCTGCTGCGCCGTAATACCCAGCGCTGCCGCCTTATCGCGATCGATATCGACGTTCAGTTGCGGATTCTTGATTTGGATGTCGCTGGTTACATCAAGCAACTGTGGCAATGCGGCAATCTTTTTCTGCAACGCGTCGGCGTTCACGTAGAGCTCGTTTCGATCCGGTCCTTGCAGCGTCAGTTGGTACGGACTCTTCGTCACCTGGCCGCCGACCTGAACCAACGGTGGATTTTGCAAGTAAATACGCATGCCCGGCACGGCGTTAAGCCTCGGTCGCAAGTCGGCGATTATGGCGTCGACATCCTGGCGCCTTTGCGTCAGAGGCTTCAGCAGAATCAGAATGTTTCCGGTATTGCTGGCGGCGCTAACATCGCTCTGGCCAACAGTTGACAGCACGCCGACAACGTTCGCATTAGCGCGGATGATATCGACAATTTGCTGCTGATGGCGCGACATTTCTTCAAAAGAAATGCCCTCGGCTGCTTCGGTGTATCCAACGATGCGGCTGGTGTCGTCATTAGGGATGAACCCTTTGGGAATGACGTAGAACAAGACAATCGTAATCAAAAACAGCACACCACAAATAAGCATCGTCAACCCGCGGTGCTCGAGCGCGACCTGCAAGGTCCAGCGATAGCCGCCGAGTAACCTGTCGTAAGCGCGCTCAGTCTTTTCGTACCATCTCGCTGAAAATGAGGCCGCTCTTTCTTCTTCCCGTGACGAATGCAGCTCGGTAGTGCGCGTATCATCGTTAACGATTGGAACATGGCTTCGATGGCTAAATGCTTTTAGCAGACGGCTGCAAAGCATCGGCGTCAGCGATAGTGAAACAAACCCGGAAATCAGGATCGCGACGCTAATCGTGATCGCGAACTCGCGAAACAATCGTCCGAGAATTCCGGACAAAAACAGCACCGGTATGAAAACAGCGACGAGCGAGACCGTCATCGAAACGATCGTGAATCCAATTTCCCGCGAACCTTTCAGCGCGGCTTCCATCGCGCCTTCGCCGTTTTCCATCCGGCGCACGATGTTTTCGAGCATCACGACGGCATCATCGACCACAAAGCCAACCGACAACGTAAGGGCCATCAGCGAAAGATTGTCGAGACTGAATCCCAACAGGTACATGACCGCGAACGTGAAAACGATCGACGTCGGTAACGCCAGAGTCGGAATGATCGTGGCGCGGACATTTCGCAGAAACAGGAAGATGACCAGTACGACGAGGGCAATCGCGAGCAGCAGTGAAAACTGGACGTCATTTACCGACTCGCGAATCGATTCCGACCGATCGTAAAGAACGTCGAGTTTGATCGACGCCGGAAGTTGCTGTCGAAACGTGGGCAGTAAGTTACGCACGGCATCAACTACCGCCACGGTGTTGGTTCCAGGTTGCCGTTGAATTGTCAGTGTAACGACCTGCTGGCCGTTGTAGAGGCTGGCGAGTCGATTGTTTTCAACGCTGTCGATGATATCGCCGAGATCTCTCAGCAACACCGGCGCCCCGTTTCGGTAAGCGACGATCAACTGGCGATAAGCTTCGGCGTTCATCAGCTGGCCATTTGCCTGCACCGTCAGATTCTGATGAATGCCATACAGCGTTCCCACTGGAAGATTTGTGTTGCCGCGCTGCAAAGCCGTCGCTACGTCGTCGATCCCGATCCCGCGAATCGCCAGCGCCGAAGGATCAAGTTGCGCCCGCACCGCGTACTTCTGCTCGCCGGTAACCAGCACCTGCGCCACACCACTAATCGTCGAGAGCCTCTGAGCCAAAGAGGTGTCTGCATATTCATTGATCTGGGACAGCGGCAGGGTCGGCGAGCTGACCATCAGATAAACAATTGGCTGATCGGCGGGATTTACTTTTTTCAGCGTGGGCTGGCTCGGCATTCCGGTCGGAAGCTGCCGCGTTGCCGCAGAAATCGCCGTTTGTACGTCCTGAGCGGCAGCGTCGATGTTCCGGCTCAAATCGAATTGCAGAGTGATCTGGGTATTGCCCAGGGTGCTGGTAGAGCTGACGGTATTGAGTCCCGCAATCGTTGAAAACTGCCGCTCGAGCGGTGTGGCCACCGAGGAGGCCATCGTTTCGGGACTACCGCCGGGAAGTTCGGCGGTAACCTGGATCGTAGGATAATCAACGTTGGGAAGATCGCTTACGGGCAGGGCACGATAGCCGATGAAGCCAAACAAGACGATCCCGGCCATGATAAGGGTGGTCGTGATGGGCCGCTGAATGAATAATTCCGACATTACTTCTCAGTTTCAAGTCCAAAGTTTCAGGTTTCAAGTTCGCGATAACCTGAAACTTGAAAGTTGAAACTTGAGACTGATTTATTAATTTCCACCCCCGCCGCGTCGCCTGCCGCCCTCACCCTGATCGTTCTGGCTGCCCTGTACACCTTGCCCCGGACCGCCTTGTCCTTTGGCTTGCACTTTCGCACCAGGAATCAGGCGAAGTTGTCCGTCGGTCACCACTTGCTCTCCGGGTTTCAATCCATCTTCGATCACCGTCATGTTGTCAATCGTCGTGCCGGTCTTCACCGTGCGAGCTTCAACCGTCATATCGAACTTAACGACATAGACAAATGATTTGTCCTGGCCGATTTGCACAGCTTGCGCCGGCACCACGATCGCCTGAGTCAGGGTTCCGAGAGTAAGTACGACGTTAACAAACTGCCCGGGGTACAACCGGCGATCGTCATTCTGAAAAGTTGCCTTCAGGCGTACTGTGCCGGTCGCGACATCAACCGTGTTATCGACCAAAGACAGTTTGCCCATGACGGAATTTGATTCGTCGCCGGGAATTACTACCTGGGTTACCATCCCTTCCGAGCCCGGACTTTGACGAATCCGCATCAAGTCTTTCTCGGGAACTGAAAACGTGACATAGATTGGCGCCGATTGAGTGATCGTCACCATGGGCGTCGTATCGTTTGCCCGTACCAGATTTCCCTGGGTGACCGCGAGGTTGCCGGTCTTTCCCGAAAGAGGCGCGCGGATCGTTGTGTAGCTCAGTTGTACTCTCGCATTTTCAACGGCGGCCTGTTCCGCCTTTTGGGCGGCTTGCAGATTAGCTACGGCCGATTGATCGGCGCGCACCGTCGCTTCGTCGGCATGCAACTTACTTACGTCGTTGTCATACTGTTCGCGTGGAATGACACCGGCTTCAAGCAAATTTGCGTCGCGATTCGCGATGACTTTGTCGTTGGCCGCCGTCGCCTGGTCACGGGCCACAATGTCGTTTCCCTGTCTGACTGCGGCCATGGCTTTCAAAAGATTCGCTTCCGCCTGGCTAAGCGCCGACTGCAGGGGTCTGGGATCGATGACGAACAGAACGTCGCCCTTTTTCACTTCCTGGCCGGGAACGAAACCGACGCGCTGTAGCGTCCCTTCGACCTGCGATCTTACGGCGATCGTGGAAAGCGGCTCGACGTTTCCAATCGCTTTCAGTTGAACCGGCACGTCCTTTTGGGAAACAACGCCCATCTCTACGGGAACAACTTCGCCGCGCCCGGTTCCCGCCGCCCGCGGTGTAGAGCGATCGCCCAGAAATCTCCATAACAAGATCAGAATTAGCAGCAGAACAACGACACTTACAATCTGAACGATTCGCGCACGCATCCTGCTGCGACGGTCGACCCGAACCGTTGCCCTGGATTTCTGACTGTTGGTTGGATTCTGAGGCTCGGCAACCGCTGAGGTCCCTGCGGGCTCTCTTACGACCTGTTCATCCATCACTATTACGCTAAGCAAGCATGGCGTTCGTCGCGGGCAAAAACGAACCGCGCAACGAGCTTTCCGGATTTCACAACTGGGGTTTTATTTATGATGTCACACTATCTACGATGGAGCAAAGATACTGGTTACGAGAACCTGAATGATTGACACCACGTCACGAACCGCAACAAATAAGAAAAAAGGCGGTCAGGACCGACCGCCTCCAGAGAGCTTGATTTTCCGGCTGTTTTATCTTTGCCTGATGGATCCTCCCGCGGCTGCCACAAAAACACCGCCAGTGAAATTGGGCTCATACGCAAAAAAACTATGCAGCAGGTTCAGGTTGTTATGCCCATCGAAAACCTTTACGTGCGGGCCATCACCCGGACCCGCGCCGGTAACGATGTCGGCAAACCCATCGCCGTTCACATCACCCGCGGCCACTCGAACGCCGCCGGTGAAGGTTTGATCAAACGCAAAGAAACTCAGCAGGATCGTGTTCGAGGTCCCGTCAAAGACTTTCACGTGTGGTCCCCCGCCTGGACCGGCGCCGGTAATGATGTCGGCAAACCCGTCGCCGTTAACGTCACCGGCAGCTACATAAACTCCGCCGGTAAAGTTTGCATCGTAGGCAAAGAAACTCTGCAGCAAGTTCAGGTTCATTCCGTCAAAAACTTTCAGGTGCGGCCCGCCGCCCGGACCCGCGGCGGTAATGATATCGGCGCGCCCATCTCCGTTAACGTCGCCGGCGGCCACTCGCACGCCGCCCGTGAAAAGCGGAGAGTAGGCAAAGAAACTACTAAGCGTGTTACCTGTGACGCCGTCGAACACACGCACTATTGGCAGAGCACCGCTATCAGCGCCGACGATGATGTCGGCCTTACCGTCGCCATTGACGTCGCCGGCAGCTACATATACACCGCCGCGATAAAAGCCCGGGAACGCCAGGAAGCTGCTAATAAGATTGCCGCTTACTCCGTCAAACACTCGCACATGCGCCCCCATTCCGGGGCCGGGTCCGGTGATAATGTCAGCAAAGCCGTCGCCGTTGACATCGCCAACAGCGACACGAACGCCGCCGGTAAAACTTCTTCGATAGGCCGCAAAGGAAAACGTATCATTCCCGGCCTGGCCGTTAACTGTGATCTTCTTCACGATGGGTGTATGGCGTGCGTCCGGGCCAATGGCCAGAATAGGTAGTGCCGCAAGAATGCTCGCGGGAAACGCGCACAGCGTAACCACCAAAATTATTGATCTTAGGACAGCCAGTTTGGCAGACGCATGATTGTAGATCGGGTTCATAGATCCTCCGTGGATTTTGTTAATACCCGCCCTATGACTCTTCGCCGGGACGTCGTCGAGACTGCTCAGGTTGTCGATTTAAGGTGCGCGGAATTATACGCCTCCAGACCTTATGTGCAAGGAGCGCGAAGAAAGATTAGAAACTGAGCCGAATCAGTTTCTTTGCTGAATTAGAACTTGAAAAGATGAGGCCATGCCATTCGGCATGATCATTTCGCGCGCGCTGGTGCGCAAGCGAAGAACTTCGGCGCTGCTCGACTGTGCGTCACACGATCGTTCAAGCTCGTCAAGCAAACCTTCTTGCATCAGGAATTCATCCAGCCGTTCGAACCTGATCGTTCGCAGGCCCGCGCGCTCACCTGCGGCTTTGATTTGAGTCCAGTCAACGGTTGTCGTCAGATCGTGTTTGCCCGGATTAGCCAGCAGATCGTCAACAAATCCATGGCGATGAAAACCGCGCAGACTGCCGTTAGATCTTTCCGTGTTATCGAATGAAGTTCCGGGTCCTCCACCATAATCCACTGAAATTAAGAAGCCTCGCCTTACCTTTCCGGCAGCGCGCTTAAGCCATTTTTCAGCATCTGAATTGACTTCGACAATCTGGCCTTCTGAGAAGTTAAGGTCGATGCTTTCGAAGTAGCCGGTCAGACTTTGATCCGTTAGCTCGCTTTCGATCCACACAAAATCCTCGCCAGGACTAAGACCGACGTACAATTCGCGCCAGTCACCGCCGCGATAAATCAGGCGATGAACCGGAAAGGCATCCAGCAGTTCATTTGAGAAAATGATTCCTTCAATCGGCTGGGAAAGATCGCTGAGCGAGGTGAATTCCAGTTGTTCCGAAAATGAGGATAATCTGGCGCCGAGCAGTTCGCGACTCGCGGGGCTAATTTCATCAATCACGTACCGCGTGGCCCGAAGCAGAGGCGACTCTCTCCGGGCAAGACTTTCCAATACTCCATGCGCAAAGTCGCCTGCGCCGGCGCCCGCTTCAACAATGGTCCAGGAAGAAGGGTGGCCCATCTCGGCATATAACCTCGCAAAGTAACGCGCGAAAGTTGCGGCGAAGAGCGGGCTTCTTTCCGGTGCTGTTCGATAATCGCCTTCCCTGCCCCAACGAACGCGATCAGGCCGGCAATAATATCCTTCGCGTTCGTCATACAGCGCCGCCTGCATCCACTCATGGAAGCTGACAGGTCCGGCGGTACGAATACGTTCGCGCAGACGCTCGCTTAAATCTGACTTGTCGATGCGAGTATCGTTCGTCGGCATTGCCAGGGCGCATTGTGCCCTTGTGAGAAGATTAGGGCAAAGGCGAGCAGTGAAGTTTCAATCAGTATCGTGTTCAGTTCTTTCCAGCAGGCGCGTTGTGTTGTCGGTAACGCTCGGTGGCTGCGAGATTTCAGCAGTTTGTGGGTTCGCTCTCCAGCCAACTGTCGGATTGGCTGCCGGTGGCGGCAGCGCCGACAAACGCGGGTTCGGCGGCGCCGTAATCACCGGAGGCGCGTATGAAACCGGTGGCGGAAACGAACGCGAGGGAGCGCCCTCTTCGAAGAGTGCGGCGTACAACATGCGCAACGGTCCGCCGACAAAACAAATGATCGCGGCAAGGGCTGTGAAGAATTCAAACACGACTTCGATTCGGCCGGGGGCATAACTTACGAACACGCCCAACAGAGGCACGAGCACGGCGCCAATCAGCATCAACAGAACACCCTGTTTCACGCCCTTCCGGCGCGCTGAGATCTTCTTCGCGTCAGAGCTTGCGGGGTATTGCGGAATCATTCCCCCGTGAGAAAGCAAAACCATCGCGCCTTCGAGCAGAAATCCGCAGCGCGAACAAAATCGCATTGTGTCGCTGGTTTGCTGCTGGCCGCACCTTGGGCAAAACATGGAGAGAGTCTCCGGATTTCAGATCTCAGATTTCAGATTTATGATTTCAAATTGCCGGGTTCGTACTTCAGATTTCGGATTTCAAGCCTCACTCAAAGGATTCCAACCGCCACCATCTTATTCAACATTTGGCCCGGCACAAACGCCATAACTCGCCAAACGTTAACGTGAGCTTAAACGCAATTTCGGAAGTGGAGGTTCCCCGCGGACAGCTATTCATTTCTGAACGCAATCTGTTCGAATGTCGCCTCTGCCGCCCCTAGATAATGCGCCGCGCGCACCAGAGTGTCCAGCATTAAATTCGCCAACTGAACGTTGCCCGCCGGGCCCACAATGTCCTTAAGAAGTTCGTCATCGCCTTTGAAGAGTCCAAATCCGAGATTTCGCGTGGCCTCTACTTCATCGAGATATTCCATCACCTTCGCCGGCGAGAAAAGCGTTTCCGGCAGGGTCCATTCAAATGGATCGTCCCAAAGATTAGTCGACAGGCCGCCGAAGGTTTGTTCGACAACGGCCGCGCTGCGCAGCACGTACTCGCCGCCCGACAAGGGGGTTGTGGTGGCGCCTTTCGATTCCGGCCGGCGATACAAATTGTCCGGCGAAGTCCCGGCGATCAGTTCGCGCGAGCGCTGGTGAATTTTTTGGAATTGCTCGTCGAAACTCTTGATGATTTGTCTCATCCTGAGTGATTTGAAAGCGGTTCGACGAGCGAGCCCGAAAATCGTTAAGGCGTCCTGGTCTTCCGGTGTTCTTCTCGCAAACCTGTGCCGTAGGTTCGTCCGCCGAATTGTATGCCTGAGTAGACCTGGCCGGAGACGCCGACGCGCGCGCCTCTGGAAGGAACCCCGTGAGTGGTCATCACCCAAATCCTGCCGGTGCCGTCATCGAGTTCATAAACGCCGTTACCCAGCGCGCCATAACTATCGGTGACGGTACCGATGAGCGCGACATCCTTATTCTGATACCGGGCCGGATTTTGATTTATTTTGGCGATGTTTGTCTGACTGGGACAGGCAGTGAGCGCCAGGGCGCTGGCCACGATTGTGGAGAGAAAGAAGGTTTTTCGCAGAAGTTGCATTGCATCTCCTTTCATGGTTCGCAAATCATTTCGGGAGAGCCGAATAATAATAGCACGCGAGCCCAGAGGCTGGTAACTTGCACGAGATGCCGGTGCTGACTATTCTTGCGCGTTCGCATCATGGGAGGGTAAGGCTCTGAAACAATGCCCGGCATGCAATCGCACTTATTCGGATGACACGCTCTCTTACTGTCTGGAAGACGGTTCGTCGCTCCGGCAAGCCTATGACCCGCAAGCTACGCAGCGTTTTTCACCGCCGCGTCTGACGGACGTACCCACAATGGCGGCGCCTCCTCCTCAATACTATGCGCCGGCGCAGCAGCCGGCGGTGGGCAGGAACCGCGGCCCAATCTATCTGGTAATCGCTGTGGTGGTCGTCGTCCTCGGGATAGGCGCTGTCGCCTTGATGCTCACCGTTGCATCGCGCTCGGAAAATTCGTCATCGTCGCTAAACGCAAACGACGCGAAGCAGACGGTGACGCAACCGTCACCTTCGCCAGCACAAACAAACGCGAACCAGCAGGCAATGATTACCAAACCGTCGCCCTCTCCTGCGGTCTCAGCTCGACAACTGGTGGGAGCTTGGCGCAGTGGCGTTTACGAAGATAACCTGAGTGTTGAAATCACCTACACGTTTATCGCTAACGGGACTTCGAGAATGGTCTTTAAGCGGAGCGACGGCACCCCCGGCACTGATTCGGGAACCTGGCGATATTCAAATGGAATTCTTTACGAGGGGTTTTCCAACGGAGCTTCTGGAAAAGGCTCGATCCGTTGGATTGATGAGAATCACTTCGAGATCACGATCATCCAGAACGGAGTGCCGGCCGATTCCCGGCGCAAGCGTCGATACCGAAGGATTTCGTAGCTCCGCTTTTTTCTGGGAGCGTGGTGTTGATGAAATCATGCGCGCTTTTTGCTCCCATCTGACCCGGGTAGTACTGACTTTACTTCCCAAACCAACCAATGGGCTTGCCTGAGAGATCCACCCAAACACTCTTCACCTGGGTGTACAACTCCAGCGCGTGCTTGCCCATCTCGCGGCCATATCCTGATTGCTTGTAACCGCCAAACGGCGACGCGGCATTGAACATATTGTAAGTATTGATCCAGATAACACCCGCTTTCACAGCGCGTGCGAAGCGATGCGCCCGCGTGATGTCGCGCGTCCAGATGCCGGCCGACAAACCGTAAATTGTTTCATTCGCCTGGCGAATCAGATCATCATCGTCAGTAAAGGTAATCACGGATGTGACCGGGCCAAAGATTTCTTCCTGCGCCACGCGCATCGAGTTCTTCACCTCGCTGAAGATCGTCGGCTGAAAGAAGTAGCCGTTCTTGAACTTCGCGTCGAGCGCCGGCGGCTCACCTCCGGTTAATACGCAGGCGCCCTCATCTCGCGCAATGCCCACGTAACTCTTGATCTTGTTGAGCTGTTCTTCGGACACCTGCGGACCCATCAGGGTCGCCTTGTCCATCGGATCGCCGACCTTCACCCGTTCGGCTTTCTCTTTAAAGCGCCCCAGGAATTCATCCTTCGCCTTCTCTTCGACAAAGATGCGCGAGCCGGCGCAACATACCTGCCCCTGGTTGAAAAAGATCCCCATCATCGCGCCGTTCACCGCCTGATCGAGGTCCGCGTCAGCAAAGATTATGTTCGGTGCTTTGCCGCCGAGCTCCAGCGAGACCTTCGTCAGATTGTCGGCGGCGGCTTTGGCGATTAGTTTTCCTACTTCGGTTGAGCCCGTGAAAGCGATCTTGTCGATTCCTTCGTGCGCGGCCAGCGCGGCGCCGGCGGTCTCGCCATAGCCGGGAACGATGTTGACGACACCTTCCGGAAAGCCGGCTTCCTGAATCAACTTTGCCAATTCGAGCGCGCTCGCCGGCGTTTGCTCGGCCGGCTTCAGCACGACCGTGTTACCCGCGGTTAGCGCCGGCGCAAGTTTCCACGCCGCCATCAGCAAGGGAAAGTTCCAGGGAATAATTTGCCCGCAAACTCCCACCGGCTCGCGCAGGGTGTAATTGAACATCTGGCCGGGAACGGGAATAGTCTCGCCTTCGATCTTCGTGGCCCAGCCCGCAAAGTACTCAAAGTTCTCGACTACACCCGGCAGATCAATGTAGGTAGATTCCTTGATTGGCTTGCCGTTATCCGAGGTCTCGAGCTCCGCGAGTTGCGCCGAGTCCCGCTCAATTAATTGCGAGAGCTTATAAAGCAAACGGCCCCGGTCACGAGCGCTCATCTTTGACCACTTGCCCTCAAAGGCTTTACGCGCAGCAGCAACGGCTTTATCAACGTCGGCCTGGTCCGCTTCGGCGACTTCGGCAAAGGTTTCGCCGGTGGCCGGATTCGGTGAATTGAATGTCTTGCCCGATTGGGCATCGACAAATTGGCCGTCAATGAATAGCTGATAACGACGTGGTGTGGTTTGAACTGGTTGTGGTGATGACATAATCAATTTGTCCTTGGTGTAATTGTTTGAAGTTAGAATCTATCATCGAGCAATCAGGAAAGTCTAAGGGCTCTGTTTGGCCTCAGTGTCCTCTGTGTCTCTGTGGTAGATTTCTCCCCACGATATATTCACCAGGGAGACACGGAGAACACTGAGATTTCGCGGAGCGTACCCATGACCAATAACACCTGGCCGGCTCTTATTCTCGAAGAATGGCAAGACACACTCGCAACTGTGCACATGTGGGCACAGATAGTGGGTAAGATCCGGCTCGAGCTAACGCCGCTCGTCAATCACTGGTGGAACGTACCGCTCTATGTCTCCGCGCGTGGACTGACAACTTCGCCGATGCCTTATGAAGATCGCATCTTCGAGATTGAATTCGACTTCCTCGATCACAAGCTGCGAATCGACTGCAGCGATGGCGCATTAGAGACCATTGCGCTGCGTCCGAAATCGGTTGCTGATTTTTATCAGGAAGTCATGACGGCTCTTCATGATCTGGGCATGGACATCAGGATTTGGACCATGCCGGTCGAGATTGCGAATCCGATTCGCTTTGATCAGGACCACGTTCATAAGTCTTACGATGCCGAGTACGCGAATCGATTCTGGCGCGCGCTGGTGAAGGTCGATGAGGTGTTCAAAGAATTTCGCACGCGCTTCATCGGCAAAGTGAGCCCGGTGCATTTCTGGTGGGGCAGTTTTGATCACGCGGTCACGCGCTTTTCGGGCCGGTCCGCGCCGCCGCGCGAAGGCGCCGACAGGATGACCCAGGAGGCTTATTCACATGAAGTCATCAGCCACGGCTTTTGGCTGGGGGGTAACGGCGTCGAAGCTATGTTCTATGCCTACGGAGCGCCGGAGCCCGCGGGCTTTAGTGAATCAAAGATTAAACCCTCGGCGGCGTTTTACACTCAGGACATGAAAGAATTCTTCCTGCCGTACGACGCCGTGCGGCAATCACCTTCCCCAGAGAACGCGTTAATGGATTTTATGCAGAGTACTTACGAAGCGGGAGCGAATCTGGCCAAGTGGGATCGGAAGGCATTGGAGCGATAGCGGACCGTTTGCCGGGGCCCGGACGTCTCGTTCCGCTGTTTGGAGCTAATCATGAAACACGATGCGCTGATTGTGGCTCCGGGAAAGAAGATTCGGCTGAAGGATTTTGATCCGGCCCATACCGGAGAATTTCACAGTAAGGATGACGCCCGCGAAAAGCTGGAAAGTGACATCAGCCGCCTCGCCCAATACCAGGATGTTCTCTACGCCCAGGACACTTATGCATTGCTAATCATTTTTCAGGCCCTGGACGCCGCCGGAAAGGACGGCACCATCAAGCATGTCATGTCCGGCGTCAATCCTCAGGGAACGCAGGTCTTCTCGTTCAAGCAGCCGTCGGCTGAAGACCTGGATCACGATTATCTCTGGCGTTATCACAAGGCCGTGCCCGAACGCGGGCGCATAGGCATCTTCAATCGCTCGTATTACGAAGAGGTGCTGGTAGTGCGGGCCCATCCTGAATTCCTGCGCGCCGCAAAATTGCCGCCTGAAACGTTAAAGAAAGATATCTGGAAGCAACGCTTCGAACAGATCAACGAGTTCGAGCATTACCTCGTCCGCAATGGCGTCGCGATCGTCAAGTTCTTTCTGCACGTCTCGCGGGAAGAGCAACGCCGGCGTTTTCTGGCGCGCCTCGACACTCCGGAAAAGAACTGGAAGTTTTCTTTGAGCGATGCGAAAGAGCGGGCCCATTGGAATGACTATCAGAAAGCCTTCGAAGCCGTATTCAATCACACCAGCACAAAATGGGCGCCCTGGTACGTGATTCCCGCCGATCACAAATGGTTCACCCGGGTCGCGGTCGCCGACATCATCATCTCGAAACTAAAGTCTCTGGATTTGAAATACCCGACCGTCAGCAAAGAGCGCACGCAGGAATTGCAGATCGCCAGAGAGATGCTGGAGAGTGAAAGGTGATCGGGTCTAGCCCGGCCGTGACTGAGGGCTCAGTTATAACCTTTCGAGAATCAGCGATAACAGTTTCGGCGAAGCATGAAAGTTTGTTTGCCGCAGACGATCAATTGCTTCTACCAAATTAGTTAGATCGCGCTCCTGCGCCGTCACCAATACGCCCAACGTCCCGATCACAACTAATCCCCGACTCTCTGCTTCCTGTCTTCCACGCCGTTCATCAATGATCAGCGCGTCGGCCTTCATTTGCTGTACTAACGCGATTGCATCGCGTTCTCCTTCATGCAACTGGCTTAGCTTCGAATCCGCGACAGGAACTTCCGACGCGATTTCCAACCACTGTGAAGGGCTCATAATCCAGGAGCGCACCGCTTCAGGCGCCTCCGGCGCTGTCAGTTCTTCATAGACCGACTTCGGGACAAGAACTCGACCGTAGAGGGCGCGCAGCAGATGGATCTGATCGATAAGAACGAGATAGTTGAGAGGAGAAGTATTGGATACGACCATTAGGCCGGTGAGATTCGACGCGAGGCCGCTAAATCATTATCGAGGTCGCTCTCAGTGTAATCGAGGTAGGCGCCGGCTTGCTTGAGAAATGCATCGGTCTCCCAACGAAACTTGAACCCCAACATCCGCTGCACCTCGGCGTGCGTCAACTGACCATCACGATAAGCCTGCGCAGCGAGGGCTCTCAATGTTACGCTCGACAGCTCCCCCTGTCCGGCCAAGCGATTGGCGATGTCCTCTGGTAATTCTATGGCAACTTGAGTCATTACTGATTCCTTGACTCGAATGTTAGCACGGTGACTTCTGGCGCGTCACTTGGTGAGACGGCGGTCGCTAATGGATCGTCTTCAAGGTTGCGTTGAACCGGGCGCGAAATTGGTGACGTCGGAACGAGAGGCCTTAGAGAAGTGACTACCGAGACGAGAACTGAATTTTCAACTTTTCTTGTAGATATTGTTTGAGGACAAATACTTGAATGTTATTAGTAGCTTGATTTTGAGGCGCCAATATCATGTATGAGGTCGAATCCTTTCCAGAACGGCTAATCTTCAGCTGCCGTTCTTCCGATTGATGCCTTCTTTCAAAACCCCGTCGTCCCCACCAACAACTGCCGCAACACATACGGCAGGATGCCGCCGTGCACAGGTAGTAATCGATCTCGATCGGAGTATCGATGCGTAAGGCGTTGACTAATTTGTCACCACAGTAAATCCCGCTGCGGAGAAGTCTTCGTCGAACGTCAACACGTCTGTGAGCCCGCGTTCGCCCATTACGATAAACGAGACGCAATCCACCGGTCCCCATGTCTTGTCATCGTATTTCTCATAGATCTCCAGGGCCTTCTCAAGAATACGCGCATCGATCTGTACTACCTCAACTCTGGCTGAGCTTCTGAGCAATCTTAGTACTGCATTCGCTTCTCGTCTGAAACCTTTCGCCAGGGCATTACCGATTTCGAGCAGAACGGCAACGGTTGTTATGAGGGAGGACTCTTCAAATTTGAAAGAAAGGGATTCGGCTTGTTTGTGGTATTGGTCGCGCTCGTTTATTAAGGCGAGTACAAATGAGGTGTCGACAAAGACTCTATTCGCCATCTTGCTTCTCTGGATCGTAGAGGTTCGCCTTCGACAAATCCGGCGACGCTGAAATCTTTATCGCGCGTAGGCTTGCCATGACACTAAGGTCCGCAGCAGGCTGTTCGCCATTTTCTTCATAGTTCTTAAGGATCCTGTAGATTTCATCCAGATGCTTCTCGGGCACCCGTTGGATCTCAGCAACTATGTCTTCCCTTGTCACCATGGCTTCCCTTACCTCCGTGTCGAATATACTTTCTTGAAGTCACAGGACACAAGCTTTAATCATTTCAGCCCTCACTAAGTTTAGCTTACTTCCCAGCCTGATTACCCTGATCAGGCGAGCCCTCAAAATCCCGTCGTCCCAGCCAGCAACTGCCTCAACACATACGGCAAGATCCCGCCGTGCAGGTAGTAATCGATCTCAATCGGTGTGTCGATGCGTAAGATGAGTGGGACTTGTTCGGTTGAGCCATCGGCGCGATGAATAGTGAGCGTAACATCCTGCCGAGGTGTGACTTCAAACCTGTGACCTGCGCCGTTGGAGCCGTAATCCGAAGCGACCAGGCCCGTGATATCGAAGGTCTCAGTACCGTCGAGATTTAAGGAAGCAGCATTCGTCCCCTCTTTGAACTGGCAAGGCAGAACGCCCATGCCGACGAGGTTGCTGCGATGTATGCGCTCGAAGCTCTGCGCGATTACTGCTTTCACGCCAAGCAGACGAGTTCCCTTGGCCGCCCAATCGCGCGAAGAACCCGTCCCATATTCCTGGCCGGCAATGACAACCAGCGGCATCCTTTCACTTTGATATTTCATGGCCGCATCGTAAATGCTCATCCGTTCAGGTTCCGCTTCGGCGTTTGACCTGTAAATGGTAACGCCGCCTTCCGTTCCCGGAACCATCAAATTCTTGATGCGCACGTTCGCAAAAGTTCCGCGCATCATCACCTCATGATTGCCGCGCCGCGAACCGTAGCTGTTGAAGTCAGCTGCCGTAACGCCGCGTTCCTGTAGATATACTCCGGCAGGTGAGGTGGCTTTAATGGCCCCGGCGGGACTGATGTGATCGGTGGTGACTGAATCGCCGAAGATAGCCAGCGGCCGCGCGCCATGAATGTCTTCCATCTCGCCAACTTCGGCGCCAAAGCCCTCAAAGAACGGCGGCTCCTGAATGTAAGTCGAGTTCGAATCCCACTGATACGTTTGACCGCTGGTGGTTGGAATCTGGTTCCACATCGGATTCTGCTCGGCGAAGTTACCGTACAACCGTTGATATGTTTCTGAATCGAATGCATCGTGCATCAACGCGCTGATCTCTTGCAGACTCGGCCAGATGTCGCGCAGGTAAACGTCTTCACCGTTGGCTGCCAGGCCCAATGGTTCTTTTGATAGATCGCGATCGACCCGGCCGGCAAGCGCAAACGCCACCACCAGTGGCGGGCTCATCAGGAAGTTTGCCTTGATGCTTTGATGCACGCGCGCTTCAAAGTTGCGATTGCCGGAAAGCACGCTGGCCGCGATCAGATCGTGATCGTTAACGATATCTTCAATCGTTGGATCGAGCGGGCCTGAGTTTCCGATGCAAGTTGTGCATCCATAACCCACAAGATTAAAGCCCAGTTGATTTAGGTAAGGCTGCAAACCTGTTTTTTCGAGATATTCAGTGACGACGCGCGAGCCGGGCGCCAAAGAGGTTTTCACTGTTGGCCGCACTTTCATGCCTCGCTCGACTGCTTTCTTAGCCAACAGTCCGGCTGCCAGCATCACGCTGGGGTTCGAAGTGTTCGTGCACGAAGTAATGGCCGCAATCAAAACGTCGCCATGACCGAGATCGACGTGCGCTTTGGGAAATTCTTCCGCCAGTACTTCGGCTACGCGATCGGGCGTCGGGCGGTTGTTCATCATCTCGGTTTCGGTCCACACGCTGGTCTCGCGCGGAGTGAGATCGTTACCGGAAGGAGCTGGAACCGAAAGTGAGTGTTGCTGGCCGCCTCCGACCACTACGGCAAGAGCGTGCTCACCCGCCCCGATATCCGCGGCATAGCGCGCCGTCATCTCTTCTTTAGTCTTGCCGTAGCCGCCGCTCTTTGAGTCCTGCAGCAATAACCTGAGAAAACTGTTCTTTAGTTCCGGCAAAGGAATGCGATCCTGCGGCCGCTTGGGCCCGGCCACGCTCGGCACGATAGTTCCGAGATCGAGTTCGAGCAGCGTCGTGTAGTCGCACTCGCCTTTTTGCGGCATGCCGAAGATGCCCTGGGCCTTGAAATAATTTCTCACTGCGTCGACATCTCCGTCGGATCGTCCAGTCGCCTTTAAGTACACACAGGTCTCTTCGTCCGGCGGAAAGTAACCCATCGTAGCGCCGTATTCAGGCGACATGTTGGCGATCGTAGCGCGATCGGTCACAGAGAGCGATGCCGCGCCTTCTCCGTGAAACTCAACGAACTTGCCGACGACTTTCGTCTTGCGCAACATCTCAGTCACGGCCAGGACTAAATCAGTGGCCGTCACCCCTTCGCGCAAACGGCCGGTGAGATGGATGCCGACGATATCCGGAGTCAGGAAATAAACCGGCTGGCCCAGCATCGCCGCTTCGGCTTCAATGCCGCCAACGCCCCAACCAACCACGCCCAAACCATTGATCATCGTGGTATGCGAATCGGTGCCGACCAGACTGTCCGGATAATATATTCCATGCTTTCCCCAAACGCATTTGGCGAGGTATTCGAGATTCACCTGATGACAAATACCGATCCCCGGCGGGATCACGCGGAAGCCGTCAAAGGCCTGCATGCCCCACTTGAGAAATTGATAGCGGGAATTGTTGCGCCGAAACTCCATCTCCATGTTCTTGCGAAAAGCATCGCCGGAACTCGAGAAGTCGACTTGTACGGAATGGTCAATAACTAAATCTACCGGCACCAGAGGTTCGATGATGCCGGGGTTCTTGTTCAAGCGCACGACTGCTGATCGCATCGCGGCGAGATCGACGAGCAGGGGCACGCCGGTGAAATCCTGTAGCAGCACTCGCGCGACTACAAAAGGAACTTCTTCGGTGCGCTCGCCTTTTGCTTGCCAACTCGCAATCGCGCGCACGTCCTCTTCAGTGATCCTCTGGCCGTCAAAGTTGCGGAGCACGGATTCCAGTACAATGCGAATGCTCACCGGCAACCTGGAAATCTTTCCGACACCTTCTTTTTCCAGTTGGGGCAACGAATAGAACTGCCCGGCTCTTCCTGGGTTCGGCGAAAATGACTGCAGTGTGTTGAAGAGATTATGTGGCATAGTCATGCGGCGCTTTCATGATTCCTGAATGCCTGCATACGCAGGCAGCGCATTTCGTACGCGCAGAGATGCAGCAAGAAGCTTCCGAAACTTCTTTTGGAGTGAATAGTATTACTGATTTCAAACTCAAGTTTAAGAGTCAGGTGCGCAATCGTCAAGCGTATTGATCGCGACCAGGTACGATCGTGATTTGGGTTCGATGTTGCCGCTGCTCTAGTTCATTTGCTATATTCCGAGTGCAAATACTTCCCCTGCGATTGTCAGCGATCGACGATATCGAAGACTCTATCAGCGCGTTCGATGAAGTTTTGATCGAAGAAAGGTGATCCATGCCAAAGAAGACGCCGGAATCATTCAACTATTTGAGCAATAATCCTGAGTTTGTTCCCGATCCGGAAATCGAAGAGCTGATGGAGGACGAGATCGCGCACGCGCCGAAGGATCCGGAGTTGCTCGCTCAACGTCTGCACAATAACACCGCAGCCTCGCCAGAGGACGCCGGCGGCGATCTCGATGCCGCCTGGGAAGATGTCAACGAGAGCGGTTCCGAGACATTCGCCGGTGACAGTCCTACGCCTGATCAATCCATGGTCGAAGAAAACGCGCGCGCGATGGGCGTCAGTTTTGAAGACAACGAGGAGCTGGATTTTTTGAACAAGATTGAACGGCGCGATCGCGATCGATTTGAGCTGGAAGAGCAATCGAAGACTCGCGACGATACGATATAACGCGTGTTCACACCCTGGGTTCGTTAAGAGATTAACCTTACTTTCTCACTCAGGCTCGCCCCAAAAGGGGTCATCGATTATTGCGCCGCGAGGCAGACTGGTTATATCCTCCCGCGCATGATACGTCCACTTCTGCTTCTCTTTTTTTTGACGACGTTCGTTCCTGCCTACGCTACCGAACCATGTACTAAAGCTACGCCGGATTGTAGCGAGTGGGTAAACCTTCGCAGCCAAGCGCGGGCGCTTGTCTATCGTACCTATGCGCTGGAGACGAAGAACGAAGCGATCAAGCGGGTGCTTATCGTGATTCACGGCGCGAACCGTGATGCGGATAATTATTTTCGCACAGCGCTCGCCGCCACATTTCTTGCAAACGCCTTCCCCGATACTATCGTTATCGCACCACGCTTCGCCTCTAACGATGGTCGCGGCTGCAAAGACACGCTGGCTCCTGACGAAATCAATTGGAGTTGCTCCGGCGACAGTTGGCGTTCTGGCGGGGTGGCGATCAATACCCAGGTGACGTCCTATGATTTGACGGATGAGATTCTTCGCAAGGTAGTACGAAAAGAAATCTTTCCAAATCTGAAAGCGATCGTCCTCGTGGGGCATTCCGCGGGCGGCCAATATGTCACGCGTTACGAGATGGCCAACCAGGTTCACGGCAAGCTCGGTGTGGCAATCACTTATGTCGTGTCGAATCCATCAAGCTACGCATACCTCGATCCTGAACGCCCGTTAGGAGCTAATAACGAACTACGTCCGTTCGGCGACGCTCGCAATTGCACGACCTATGATAACTGGCCTTATGGTCTGAAGAATCGCAGCGGATACACAGCAAAGCTCAGTGACGAGCAATTGAGGACTCAACTGTCGGCGCGTCCCGTGACGTACTTGCTGGGGGAACTCGATATATTACCACTCGGAGGTTTCGATTCCTCATGTCCGGCAATGGCCCAGGGTCCGACGCGCCTGGCGCGGGGCCAGACTTTCGCGGCTTATGTAAACGCGAAGTACAAGGCGCAGCATAAGGCCGTCGTCGTTCCCTTATGCGGTCACAATGCGCGCTGCATGTTCACGGCGGAGGTGGCTTTGCCGATTTTATTTCCGAAGACTTAAAGACAGAATCTTTTGAGCAGGCGAGCACCTGGCGTTTTGGTAACGCTGGATTGCGTTAGAAGAGCGAGAGATGCGCGCGCAGCGCTCGCCCGACCACCTCCAGCGCGGATGCCGCGCCGGCGACCCCGGTTGATGCGAGCATTCCTTTAACGCGCTGCAAAACTCGCGCGCGGTTGCAGCGTCACACTCTTAATCAACACTTTATCGGCCGGCCGCTCACTTCCGGTTTCGGTTGGCGCCGTCATGATGATTTCCGCGTTCTTAATGCCGTCGATCACTTTACCGAAGACCGTGTACTTCCGATCAAACGCCGGTTGCCGCTTTAGCGTGATGAACCATTGGCAGTTCGCGCCATTCACGTCATTCGTGCGCGCTGCGCCCAGCGTTCCCCGGTCATAGGGAATGTCGCTGAACTCCGCGGGCACGTTCGGATATTTCGAATTTCCGGTGCCCCACGCCGCCGGATTACCGCCCCTGGACAATGGATCACCACCCTGAATGATTCCCAGGTTCGGATCGATTCGATGAATTGCCGTGCCGTCGTACTCATCGTCGTTGATTAGCTTTTTGAACTGCTCGACCATTTTGGGCGCGATGTTCGGGTAGAGTTCGACGACGATCCGGCCGTAATCAGCGGTCTCAATCACGGCGACCTGCGAATCCGCTTCCGGCTTGACGCCCGTCTTGACGTTGGCCTTCGCCGTGTCGTCAACGTCAAAATCCCTGCTGGTGGTTTTGTTTTGATTGCAGGCGGTGAAAGAAAGAATCATGGCCGCCAGAAGTAAGTAGATTCGGACTGAGTTCCTCACTGATAAAAGTCCTCCCAGGATCTTTGCGTGTTTGCGTCTTTGGGTCTTTGCGTGAACCGTCCTCTCGTCAGTCGAGGAAAACGTAGCAGGATAATCACGCCACGGCGGCAAGACGCAAAGGCGCAAAGAATAATTTAAAACAATTTCTTGCTATCGAGCAGAATCGTCACCGGCCCATCATTGACTAACTCAACCTGCATCATCGCGCGAAAGCTGCCCGTAGCGACGTCGTCGATGAACGCGCGCGCCTGCCTGACGAAGAAATCATACAACGGTTCGGCCACGTCCGGCGCCGCCGCCTCAATCCAGGAAGGACGTAAGCCCCTTCGCACATCGCCGTACAGGGTAAACTGCGAAACGATCAACATGGCGCCCGCGACGTCTTTCAGCGACAGATTCATCTTGCCTTCTTCGTCGTCAAAGATCCGCAAAGAACAAATCTTTTCGGCGAGATAAGCCGCGTCAAGTTTCGTATCATCACGTGCAATGCCTACAAGAACGACGAGACCGTTTCCGATCTCGCCGACTGCTTTCTCGTCCACTGTTACTTTCGCGCGGGTGACGCGCTGTACCACGGCTCGCATTTATTTCTTCGGCGGCTTGCTCGGGCGAATCTCAACCCGGCTTGGCAGTGCGCGGTCGTCCTGACGAAGAAGATCAACCACGACGCGGGCGATATCGCCTGGCGTCAGTTGCCAACTCTTATCATCGTTCGGCGAGTCACCGCCGAATTCGGTGTTGACCGAGCCGGGCATGATGTAACTCACTTTAATATTGTCGTGACGAACTTCCTGCATCAGCGCCTCACTGAATCCGTTGAGCCCGAATTTCGAGGCGTTGTACGCTGCCATGCGCGGATGTGGATTCGCGCCGGCTAGTGAAGAGATGTTGATAATGTATCCGCCATCCCGTTTTTTCATTTGCGGGATGGCTTCATGGCAACAATAAAAGACGCCAAACAGATTCGTTTCCAGCACCGCGCGAAAATCTTCGGGCGAGGTTTCTTCAACCGTTTCAAAGACGCCGATGCCGGCATTGTTGATGAGGATGTCGAGCCCGCCCAGCTCTTTGACGGTGTGGTCAATCAGGGCCCTTACTTGATCGTACTCCTGCACATCGCAGGTTAAGCCGATCGCCCGTGCGCCGGCCGATCGATTTAGATCATTTACCGCTTGGTCTATCTCATCCTGATTTCGAGCTGAGATGCAGACAGAAATGCCTTCATCAACCAGCGCCTCAGCAATCGCCCGGCCAATTCCCTTTGTGCCGCCGGTGACGATCGCCGTTTTGCCTGCAAGATTCATCTCGATGCGCGTAGTTGCGCGGCTCTGCCGCCTGATGTGCGGAAAGGCTTTGCCTTTCCGATAACTGCTTGATTTATTTTCTTCTCGATTCGAGGCTCAGCCTCGAATCGAGAAGGCAGAGGGAGAAAAAAGCACGGACGGTAAGGCGAAGCCTTACCGCACATCGAGCGGCGGAGCCGCAAAACTAGCTCTTCAGCTTCTCGCGCAGCCTCTCATTCACTACCTTCGGATTCGCTTTGCCTTTGGAAGCCTTCATCACCTGCCCGACGAAAAATCCGAACAGCGCTTCCTTGCCAGAACGATACTGCGCAAGTTGATTCGGATTGGCGGCAATTACTTCATCAATGACACGGTCGATTTCGCCGGTGTCGCTGACCTGAACCAAACCGCGCTCTTCGACGATCGCCGCGGCCGGCTTGCCCGACGAAAACATCTCGACCAGGACGTCTTTTCCCTGCTTGCCGCTGATCTTTCCTTCGTCGATCAGGCGCACCAGCGCGCCCAACTCAGCCGCCGAAATGGGGGACTTTTCGGCGGCGATTCCTGCATTTTCCAGTTCCCGTAGCAATTCAGAGCGAATCCAGTTTGCAGTCCCGCGCGCATTTCCCCCGCTCACTTCAACGGCAGCTTCGTAATAATCAGCCAGCGAGCGTTCCGCGGTCAGTTGTGAGGCGTCGGCGAAAGATAATCCGTACTGTCCGATGAAACGCCTGGCGCGCGGGCCCGGCAGTTCGGGTAAGGAACCTTTGACATCTTCAATGAACTCGCCGGTCACCAGCAGCGGCGGCAAGTCGGGCTCGGGAAAATAGCGGTAGTCGTGCGCTTCTTCTTTCGAGCGCATCGGCCTGGTCTCACTCAATCTCTCGTCCCAGAGACGTGTTTCCTGAACGAGACGCCCGCCGGATTCCAGTGTCTTTATGTGCCGATCAACCTCAAACTCAATCGCCTTTTGCATGAACCGCACGGAGTTCAGGTTCTTCAGCTCGACCTTCGTGCCGAAGACGTTCTCACCTTTTTTTCGCACGGAAACATTCGCTTCGCAGCGAAGATTCCCTTTTTCCATGTCCGCCTCAGATGCGCCCACCCATTGAAGAGCCCTGCGGACGTGATTGACATAATCGTAAGCCTGCCAGGAAGAACGAAAGTCAGGTTCAGTGACGATCTCAGCCAGCGGGGTGCCGGCCCGATTTAGATCGATGTAAGAAAAGCGATCAACATCGGGCAATCCCTCGTGCACATTTTTGCCGGCATCTTCTTCGAGGTGCAGACGGGTAATGCGTACACTCATCGGCTTCCAATCATGTGCGTGACCCGCCTCGTCGCGATCCGCGGTCATAATTTCAAGAAGGCCGTCGGCTGAAAAGGGCTGATCGTACTGCGAGATTTGATAACCCTTGGGCAGGTCAGGATAAAAATAATTCTTGCGCGCGAAGATTGAACGCTGGTTGATGTGCAGGCCGAGTGCCAGCGCGGCGCGGGCAGCCAGCTCGACCGCGCGCCAGTTCAGGACCGGCAAGGCGCCGGGCAGGCCGAGACACACGGGGCAAGTGTTGGAATTCGGCTCGTCTCCAAACCGCGTCGAGCACCGGCAGAAGATTTTCGATTCAGTGCTCAGCTGCGCATGGACTTCGAGACCGATGATTGTTTCCCAGTTGTTTGACATTGGACTTTGGACTTTGGACTTTGGACTTTGAACTTTGGACTTTGATCAAAGACCTAAGTCCAAAGACCAAAGACCCTTCTTAGGGTTCAAGCCAAACCTGGGGCACCCGCGCATCGCGCGCGTCGTCCTCCAATGCACGCCACTCGGCCGACAGACCGACGCGCCTTACCTGCAAGTCGTCCAGTCTGGTAGTGAGATCCACTCGCTCGGAGGAGTTTCCAAAATTATCAAATGGTCCCGCCGGATATCCATAAGGAGACGGATATCCAGGAGCCGGATATCCATAAGGATAATTCAATCCCGATCCGAAGACGGGCCGTGCCACCCTAAATCCGCGAAACTGCCGGCTTCCCAGAGGTTGCCATTGCCCGTTTCCTGACCACTGACCATTCCCAAGCGACCACAAAGGATATACGCCGGTGATCCAGCTGCGCGTAGTTAATGAAGATTCACCCAGGTCGTTGAGTCTTCCGCGGAGATAATCAATCTGTGTGTCGACCATCGCGATCTCGGTGCGCAGGCTGCGAGCCCGCTCTCGCCAATAGGTTTCCTCGCGCGCCTTAGTTTCCGACTCCCGACGAAACTCCGTACCTAAAGCTGCCTCTTCCGCTGCCTGATGTCTGCGGGACTCTTCCACCGTAGGCAAACCCAACTGTAATCGACGCTTTTCGTATGCTTGCTCGCTTTGGATACGCCGCTGACGAATCGCAATCAGGTCGCTGTTAACCAGGGTCCGGCTGGCCCGGGGCGCGGGCTGAGCGGAAGCAGGCGCCGGCTGGGCGGCTACGGGCGCTGCTTGTGTGTGTTTGAAGAAACTACCGGGCTCCCCATTATTAGCACGTTCAGTAGCCGCGACATCAATCAAAATCAGTTGCATAGTCTTGCTGAAACCTGGCGAGATTTCATACGTCAACGTCGTTCTCGTCAGAGTAAACTCCGAGGGTATTTCGATTCGCCGGCCATCGCGAAAAACGAGCGTATAGGCGTTCGCGGTAATCGCAAGCACGAGAAGGAGCACACCGGCCACCATTAAGTTGGTCAATGCGCCGCAAATTTGAAACCCATTCTTGAACATCGCAGGACCCTCCCTTTCCTCTTCAAGCTCTTCTAACTAAGAATTTGTCTGACTACAGCACACTCAAAACTTTCACCGCACGCGGTGCAGACCGGCACATCTACTTATTTGGACTCGCTAGAGAAGGCTTCGCGTAACTATCGCGCGCTTTCACGGCGAGGTTTGGTTGTCTCACCCGCACCTTAATTTGGCGACGCTCGTTACTTTCAATACTGTCCGGCTTTGGGTAATAACCAAGACTATATTGGCGGCGCAGTTCGTCGGCGATTCTGGAGAACGACTGGGCCAGTTGGCTGGTATCGTTGGCCTGGTAAAGCCGGCCACCGGTCTTATCCGCCAGCGCGTGCAGATATTGGTCCGCCAGGTCGTAATCGGCCTTCGTTGTGCCGGGCAGGGGAGCACCGCCGTTCACCGGAACGTTATATGTCTGTTGGGTGGCAGACGTGCCAAATGGTCCCCTGCTGGTCGTAACGATCGTCACACTGCCGCTGCCGGCGGCTTGCATGGCGCGCAGGTAGTCGGTGGTGTCGTACTGAATCGGATAAATGAGCGCATCGAGTTCTTCTACCTCACGCAGAGTGCTCTGATAGTTTGCCTGTTGACTCGAGGTGTCGACGCCGTCGGTGAAGAGCACAATCGCTTTGCGCCCCTTGATCTTATTGAGACGCTCCTTAATCGTAAGATCTACGGCGTCGTACAGACGCGTAGAGCTTCCGGTATTGGCGTTCTCTTCGATAACGGTTTCGATGATCTTTAGATCGTTTGTTACTTCAGTCAGGAGCAACACTTCATCATTGAAACTGACGATTAGCACACGATCCTGCGGGCGCAGTTGTTTCGCGAAAGCGATCGCGGCCTCTTTGATCTCCCACAGGTGAAAGTGGGTCGACGCCGATGTGTCCAGCAGCAGCGCCACCGTAAAAGGCTTTTCTGCCGGCTCAAAATAGGCGATCGATTGTTCAACTCCGTCTTCAAAGACACTAAAGTCTTCACGTTGAAGATTAGGCACGAAACGTCCCTGTCGATCCAGAACACTTACGGGCACTGTAACCAGCGTAGTGTTCACGCGCACCACGTCTCCGTCGCCAACCTCTTCCAGTTCCGGCGATGAAACAGCGCCAGGTTTACTCGCCGGCGAACTGACCGCGTTACCCGGACCAGCCAAAGTCGGCGGGCCCGGCGGGGAAGCGGGTTCACTGCCAATCAATACCGGAGGTTCTTCCTGTGATTCCATCGCACCAACGCGACGCGGTCGCGTAAACGAGGCTGATGGGCCGGAGGATGTCACGGAATCTGCTGGGGGAGCCGATGTCGTCGTTCGTAAGTCAGTAGTTGTTTTCGGCGATCGAGAGTTTCTCGCCGATTGCAGGGGCGTTCGCCTGGGCCCGGCAGCCGATGTTGTTTTCTTTGCGGCATTCGATCTCGCAGAGTCTTCTGGCGCTTCCACAGGCTGTCGCGCGCCGCCGTTTACGGTTAACGAACTCTCATAGTTATCCTGTTTTTTGAGGACATAGGCGCCGTGAGGGCAGGCGGCCGAGGTCATGTACGCAATGATCACGTAACCGTCAGGGATGGGGAGCCCCTGGCATATTCGTATGGTATCGCTGCGCGGCTTGCTGACCGCACTATGATTCGTTCTCCGAGGTGTAGTTTGGGCCTGAGCAACTGATCCTGAACTGATGCTCAGGACCAACAAGAAAGCCACGGACGACTTCATGGTCGCTACCCCCTTGACGATGGGTTTTCAGATTGTTAGCGCATTATACTCCCGGCCTAAACTCAAAGATCAAGTGATCCGGCGCGCAGGTGCTGAGAACTTAATGAAAAATCTTGTAATTATTTTGCCTCGATTGGTGTACAATCCGCGCCGTCCCTGAATTAAAACCTCGCAGAAGAATAGCGGCAGCCTCTTAACTGAGGTCCCGATGGCTCTGCTTGTAACCCTGACAGGAGGAAACTGAAGATTATGGCGAAGACAGTTTGCAAGCTTCTGGGAGTAGTCTTTGTGCTCGTTGGCATATGTGGTTTCTTTGCGCCCGGCCTGCTTGGCGCTCATCTCAATACGCCGCACAACGTGGTGCACATAGTGTCCGGATTGATCGCGCTCTACTTCGGCTTTGCGGGATCACTGGCGGGCGCGAAAGGCTTCTGCCTGGTGTTCGGCGTTGTGTATCTGGCGCTGGGCATACTTGGATTGGTTTTTGTGGGCACTCACGGCACATGGGATTTGGGCCCTTTGATGTTCGGCAAAGTTGACGATGGTATTCATATCCTGCTCGGCGTGGTATTTTTAGCCGGCGGACTTTTTACAAAGAATACTTAACGATCGCCGTTTCAGATCAGAGGGCTTCTACCGCGTTTTCATAAGGCAAGGCCATCCCCGTCAAAAGGCGGAGAAGGCCTTGCCATCCTCAATTCAAAACTTGAAAGTTACCCCACCGCGGGCCATCGTCCCAGGCGCGCGAAAACCATTCTCGAAGTATTTCACGCCAAAGAGATTATCGATCCCTGCAAAAAACGTCGCACTGACTTTCTCGGAAAATTTACGTTCGTGGCTCCCGAAGAAATCCGCCTTCGTGTAACCGGAAAAACTCAATTCCGCGGTGCGAAACGGAAAATCATTCTCAAAGACCGGTGCAATGTACGCGCCTGTATGATTCAGATCGAAGCTGAATACAAACGAGCGATAGCGTTGGTTCATCGTCAGGCCAAACAAATGCTTCGGAATAACGTATTCCGGTTGCGCGCCGCGGCCGACGACGAAACGATCACTATTTGTAAAGGTATACGAGCCCCGCCAATCCGCGCCACGAAACGGGGCAGCCTCGACATAGGTCTCCAGTCCGCGCGAAATTCCTCCCGGCTGGTTCTGATAACCACTGAATCGCCCCAGGCCAAGCGGATCGATCGTAAAACCTGTGAAGGAGATCACTCGTTGCAGGTGCGTGTAGAAATACGTCAGGCCGAAGCGCGCGCGATCTTTCGCTACCCGCTGATCGACGCCCGCGTCCACGCTTATTGACTCTTCCGCGCGCAACGTAGGATCACCGAAGCGCGTGAACCCAACTTGCGCGAACGTTCCTTCACCAAATCTTTCAAATAATGACGGCGCGCGAAATCCATTGCCGGCGTGCGCCCGGATCTTGGTGCCTGTTGAGCGGAAGAAATACGCGAGTGAGCCATCACCGGTTACCGCAGTGTGCGGATTGACGGTGTTGAGAAAGCCAGGCCGGTCAGCAGCGCGAACGCGGAATAGCTGTGCCCGCACACCGAACGAAGCCTGCAGCCGATCATCAAGCAGAAAGATTTGGTCCTGGCCGAAAACGGCGAAGCTGTTTTGACGATCTGTTGTGTTGTTGACCGGACTGAACGATGGAATCGCAGATTGAAAGATCGATTCACGTTCGAATTCAAAACCTGCAGTCGCTAAGTTCCGGCGGCCCAATCGGAGGTTTGCCCGGGCATCGAGCGTATCGGTCCCCCCGTTATTCACGGCTACAAATTCAAAATCGCCAAATGGATAGAATGCTGCGAAGGCTGGATCGATGCGGGGACCATTGTAATTGCGACGGCGATTTCCCACATGCTGGTAGGCGATGGTATACGCGACGTGGTCGTTTACCTGCTGGGAGAATCGCACTGAGCCAACCAGCACGCGATTGCGCCGTCCTTCGTCCGGATTGTTAATGTCACGGTGGAAGGTTACGCCCTCCAGAGCGAGCGGGTAACGCGCGGAGCTACTGAATGCGGACGGCAACGCGAACGGGCTATCATTCAACCGCGCATTTGAAACCGTGCCGTAGAAGTTCGCGCTAATCGTAATATCCGGACGCGGATTGAATTGCCAGCGGCCGGCTCCCACCGTGTTTCCATATTCGTCGTTTCCGTCGACCCCGCGTCGAACGTCCAGGCGAGTTATTCCAAAACTGTATCCGGCGCGCGTGCCAACGCTTCCGGATCCCTTAATTCGTTCGCGAAACAATGCCAGGCTGCCGCCATCAAAACCGAATTCAAAATGCGAATCGCCCCCTCCAGTCTTCAGAACCAAATTGATTACACCGCCGATCGCGTTGGTGCCGTAAATCGACGAGCCTGATCCTCTCAAGACCTCAACCCGGTCAAGATCGGCCGGCAATAAATCCGTGATTAGCGAAACCGCTGAGCCGTTGATGTCGGAGGCGTCACGCACGCGCAGGCCGTCAAGCAGAATCGCCGTGTCAAAATTTCGTTGGCCCCGCAAACGAAGGGTCGTCAATTCCCCAGGTGAGCCCTGTTGTTGCACGCGCAGCCCCGGAACACCGCGCAGGCTTTCGCTCAGCGTCAACTCGCGTCTTGCTTCTATCGAGCGGTCGTCGACTGTGGTAACTGCCTTCGAAGTTTCGTCGGCGCTCTGAGCTGTGCCGTTGGCGGTAACCACGACACTTTCGCTGACAGTTTCAATCGACAGCTTGACGTCTTGCATAGTTGACTGGCCGCGGTGAACGTGAATTTCACTGGACGCGTAACCGGAAAATCCATTGGCCTTGATCTCCAGAACATAATCGCCGAGGGACACATCTTTGAATGCGTATGCACCGTCATCATCGGTAACGGCCAGCAGCTCGACGCCGGATCGGGAATGAAGCCGCACCTCGGCGCCGGCCACGTTCGCGTTGCGCTGGTCAGTTACGCGGCCGTGCACGTTTGCACGAGTCTGGCTGATAGCCGCATTTGACAATGTCAGCAGCAAAATTGAACTTAAGAGTATTTGTTTCATCTTCGTCCCCCATCCTTCATCCTTGTATGAACCGGCGTAATTCGGGGCGCACCCGAAATCGGGTGAACGTCAATTAGAATTTCCAAATCAAACACCCGGCTCAGTAGCTCTGGCTTGAAAACGTCGAGCGGCGCGCCGGCCGCGATCACCTGGCCTTCTTTCAACAGAATCACTCGATCGGCGAACTCGGCCGCGAGATTCACGTCGTGAGTAATCACGACCGCAGCCGCTTCGCGATCGTCGCAGCGCCGGCGCACGAGTTTTAGCATTGCGGCCTGATGAGCGAGATCGAGATTCGCGGTTGGCTCATCAAGGAGAAAGATTTTCGCTTCCGTCACCAACGCGCGAGCCAGCACCGCCCGCTGGCGCTCGCCGCCGGAAAGTTCATTCATCAGACGAGCTTCAAACCCCTGCAATTCGGTTTCACGTAAGACCTTTTTGGCGATCTCAACTTCATGTTCGCTTTCCCAGCCCCAGGCGCTCGCGCTCGACCATGAATAACGGCCGGCGAGGGCAAACTCGAGGACGGTCACTGGGAAATGCAGTTCCGCCTCCTGCGCGACGACGGCGATCCGGCGGGCCACCGCGCGACGCGCATAAGAGTGGAGTGGTTTCTCATCGAGCAGGATTTCCCCACGCGCCGGCGGTAGTGCCCCGTTTAAAGCACGCAGAATTGTTGATTTGCCTGCGCCGTTCGGACCGATAATCGCCAGGATCTGGCGCGGTTCAGTTCGTAGCGAAACGCTCGATAACGCTTCACGCGGTCCGTAGTTAATGGTGATGTTCTTCGCCTCGAGCATCTGAAATCCTTGTTCGCGCTTCGCGCTCAATACGGACAAGATGTCCGCACTCCGGTGCTAACCTCTCTTCAACAAATAAATAAATAGCGGCGCGCCGATTAGCGCCGTGATCGCTCCGACCGGCAATTCGCGCGGCGCAATGATCGTTCGCGCGATGGTGTCTGCGGCGATGACGAACGCGCCGCCGGCTAGAGCGGACGCGGGAATCACCATCCGGTTGTCGCTGCCAAAAGACAGACGCACCAGATGCGGAACAACCAAGCCGACGTAACCGACGGACCCGCTCGAAGCCACCGATGCGCCAACCAAAAGGCTCGCCGCCAGAAACACAATCAGCCGCACGCCTCCAACTTCAACGCCGAGATCAAAAGCGTCTCGCTCGCCAAGCATCATCAAGTTTAAGGCGCGAGCATTCAGCACCAGGATCAGTACTCCGGCAACGGCTGTTATCAGGGTGATGCTTAATAGTTTTGTGGTCGTCCCCGAAAGATCTCCAAGCAACCAAAATGTAAACGAGCGAATGCGCGTGGCATCCATCAATGTGGTTATGAAAACAATTGCCGATGAGAGAAACGTGGTGACAATCACACCGGCCAGAATCAAACGTTCCGGCGTGGCGCCGGCCCGTCCCCTCGCCAGGCGATAGACGACCAGAGTCGCGGCCGAAGCGCCGGCAAAAGCGAAGACCGGCCGGCTCCATTCATGCGCCCCAAAAAAGACCAGCGCCGTCATCGTGCCCACGGCCGCGCCGTTTGAAACCCCGAGCAGGTAGGGTTCTGCCAGTGGATTACGCAAAAGGGCTTGATAGCCGGCGCCCGCCGCTGCCAGGCACATTCCGACCGCTCCGGCCAGGAAAATCCGTGGCAGGCGAATGTCAAAGATGATCGCCCGCTCCTCAGAAGACAGACCGCAATCAGATTTCCCCGTCAATGAACAAAGCAAACCACCAAGGGGCAGTCGTTGACTCCCAAGCGTTGAAGCGATGAGCAAGACAACGGCCAGCAACAACAGGAGGGCGGCGCATACTAACAGCGTCCGGCGGGCTGTCAGTCTTCCTGGATCAGCTGATCTGGACGAATCGCGCATTTGATCTACTTGAAAGCCTCCGGATGTAACGTCCGCGCCATCTCTTCAAGGCCGTCAATCAAACGCGGGCCCGGGCGTGACAAATGATCGTCGTTGATTTTGTAAACTCGATTGTTCGATACAGCAGGCGAATTCCTGAGAGGAGTAGCTACCGTGGAATTCGCCACGCCCATCGAACCTCCCGTCGGTAAAATGATCGCATCGGGCCGGGCGGCCAACGCGGCTTCGTCGCTGTAGCGCGGAAAAGCGCCTGGTACATCCGCAGTAACGGAGGTTCCTCCCGCTCGCTTTACGAGATCAGTTAGATAAGAATCGCGACCAATCGTGTACAGCGGCTCGCCCGACACCTGATAGAGAACCGAGACGGGCTTGGCCTGCGCCAATGCTGATTGAACTTTGTCGGTCCGATCGCGCAACTCAGTTACCAGCTTCGTGGCCCGGTCGCGTTCGCCGAACAGGTCGCCCAGGCTCTGAATGGATCGAAAGATATCTTCCACGCTCTGCGGATTGGTGACGTAGACCGCAATCTTTTGTTCGTCGAGTTGTTTGGCAAATGCCTCGAGTTGTGAGGCCGTTGAAACCAGGACGATCTGCGGTTTCAGGGCGACAATGCGTTCGACACTCGGGTGCATTGTATCGCCCACCCGGGTTACAGACTTTGCTTCAGGAGGATAATCGCAATATTCAGTGTCTCCGACCAACCGATCACCGGCGCCGACCGCATAAACTATTTCAGTAAGATTTGGCGCCAGCGAAACTATCCGATCGATTCGCGGCGGCAATTGGACATGGCGGCCGGCTTCGTCGGTTACCTCACGAGTTATTTCGGTTGTCGAGGGGCGACCAACTCGTGAGCATGATCCCAGAAGGAAGATTAAAGTAAACGCAACGGCAAGGCTTTGGAGTGCGCCGGCAGAGCGGAGCGGAAACGGCGCTTTGGTTTGGAGTTCCGCGTTTACGCGGAGTGCTCCACGAGGTCTCATTCCGCCTGAAGGCAGTACTCCAAACAATCCAAAGCGGCATCGCGCTACGACCACCCCAGCGCGGCTGCCGCGCTGGGGACCCCGGTTGCGTGCTGCCGCACTCCAAACTCGACTTCTAAAAATCAAAATCCCGTCACCTCAACACCTGCGCGAAAGCAACAGGCTGGCGACGGGATCTTCTTTCCGAAAGGAAATTTCCCGGTGCGGCCTGAACACCTTTGCGCGAGCGTTCAAAAGCTGCAAGAGCATTCAGGCAGGTCTCCTGGCTTTAATCATTCCCTTGAGGAACGATCTTCACAGTGGCGCGACCGCGCGGGAATCTCACCCGCTTCCCTATTCTTCCCGCTTTGATGCGGGACACCCAAACGCATTTGAAAGAGCGTGGAACAAATGTTCCCGAGTTGCGGGCCGCAACTTATCACGAGCCGGGCGCGAAGTCAAAAACTTGCGCAAACGCTTTCTCCGGAGCGTTGCCCCGCGGCACACACGTCGAGTAAGATTCTTCGGAATTTAAATCAATATCATGATCAAGACTGTCGAATGGACCAGTGGTGGTGTGCGCATGCTCGACCAGCGCCTGCTGCCCACCGAAGAAAAATACCTGATCCTGCGTTCGTATGAAGAAGTCGCCGACGCGATCAGGAAAATGGTAGTGCGCGGCGCGCCGGCGATTGGCGTATCCGCGGCGATGGGCCTGGCGCTTGGCGCGAGCCAGTCAGTCGGGTCCTCAGTTGCGGATCTGGCCTTCGATTTCAAGCATATGTGCAAGATCATGGGGGCAACGCGACCTACCGCAGTCAATCTCTTCTGGGCCATCGAACGAATGCGCGGCGTCATGGCCAAAGCCAGGACAGAAAAACTTGGGGTCGAGCAAGCGAAGCAAAGGCTCGTCGACGAAGCCCTGGCAATCTTTGCAGAAGACATTGAATCGAATCGCGCGCTGGGACGCTTCGGCGCTGATCTAATCACTGACGGAGCGACCGTTCTGACGCATTGCAATGCTGGGGCGCTCGCCACGGCCGGAGATTACGGTACGGCACTGGGGGTTATTCGCGGCGCCATCGATGCCGGCAAGCGGGTCGCAGTCATTGCCGACGAGACGCGACCATTTTTGCAGGGCTCGCGGCTGACCGCCTGGGAACTGGCGCAGGACAACATTCCCGTCACGCTGATCACCGACAACATGGCGGGCCATGTGATGAAGCAGGGCAAGGTTGATTGTGTCGTCGTCGGAGCAGATCGGATTGCCGCCAATGGCGATGCCGCAAACAAGATCGGAACTTACATGGTTGCAGTGCTCGCGAAACAGCACAACATCCCGTTCTATGTCGCGGCGCCCATTTCTACAATTGACCTGGCCATCGCCACGGGTGACGACATTCCGATCGAAGAGCGTGATGCCAGGGAAGTTACCCATGTTCGCGATCAACAGCTGGCTCCCGATGGAATTAATGTTCACAATTTTGCGTTTGATGTCACGCCCAACGAATTGATTGCCGCCATCATTACCGATCGGGGAGTGGCGCGGGCTCCGTATACCGACAGTCTCAAGAAATTAGCGGCCCCTCGATCTGCACAGGCACCGGCGCAATAACTGAAGTGACACCGGCTGTTTTTTGAAGATAACAAACATGCCAGCAATTAATCGTCAAACTTTTTCGCTGCCCGGCGATTTGTCCGCAGCCGTGGAACGAACGCTCGATGACTGGAAAACGCTGGAGAAAGTGCGCCGTATTTGGGCGCACGATTCTTCGATCTGGACCGGCGCCGATGAAAGTAATTGGTTGGGCTGGCTCAACATCGTCGATGAACAACTGAAAGACGTTGAGCGTTTCGGCTTCCTGGCAGAGCAGGTAAAGAGAGAAGGATTTCGTCACCTACTGCTTTTGGGCATGGGCGGCTCGAGTCTTTGTCCTGAAGTAATGCGAAAGACCTTCGGACAGATCAATGGATTTCCCGAGCTGAATGTGCTCGATTCGACCGATCCGGCACAGATTAAATCCTGTGAAGAGAAGATCGATCTCGCCAAAACGCTTTTCATTGTCTCAAGTAAGTCCGGTTCGACGCTGGAACCAAACATCTTCAAACAATATTTTTTTGATCGTGTGCGCCAGGTAATCGGGTCCGAACAAGCCGGCGGTCGCTTTATCGCAATTACCGATCCTGGATCGAAGATGCAGCAAGTTGCTGAGCACGATAACTTTCGACAGATATATTTCGGTTTGAAGAGTATCGGTGGCCGCTACTCCGCACTTTCTGATTTCGGCATGATTCCCGCGGCGGCGATGGGTGTCGATCTTAAGAGATTTCTGGATCGAACCAGCGAAATGGTCGCCGTATGTAGATCAGAAACTCCTGCAAGCGAGAACCCGGGTGCAATTTTGGGCGCGGTTCTCGGTGAGGGTCATAATCGCGGCCGAGACAAAATTACGATTATCGCCTCGCCGGCCATTTACGATCTGGGCGCATGGCTCGAACAATTGATCGCCGAGTCCACAGGTAAAAACGGCAAGGGGCTGATTCCCGTCGATCGCGAAAAACTGGGAGCGCCGGACGTATACGGCGACGACCGGTTGTTCGCATACCTGAGATTCGAACCTGCTCCGGATCCTGTGCACGATCGAGCGATCGATGCACTCGAGCGCGCCGGGCAGCCCGTGGTACGAATCGGATTAACGGATGTTTACGATCTCGGACAGGAATTTTTCCGCTGGGAAATCGCTACCGCGGTTGCCGGTTCGATTATCGACATTAATCCTTTCGATCAACCGGATGTCGAGGCGAGTAAGATCGCAACTCGGAAACTCACGGAGGAATACGAGAAGACCGGATCACTTCCAGCGGAGAAACCGATCTTCGAGAGCGGCGATATCAAATTATTTGCAGATAAGCGTAACGCCACTGAGCTGAATCAGTTGGTTAAGGATCGTTCGCTTGCGCGATATGTCCAGGCGCACCTTAACCGTCTGAAAGCGCGAGACTACTTTGCGTTGCTGGCCTATATCGAGATGGACGCTGACCATGAAGTCGCTCTGCAAAACATACGACATACGATCCGCGATCAATGGCAGGTGGCTACTTGTCTGGGTTTCGGGCCCCGGTTTCTCCATTCAACGGGACAGGCCTACAAAGGCGGGCCGAACACAGGTGTCTTTCTGCAAGTAACCTGCGACGCCGCCGAGGACTTACCGGTTCCTGATCAAAAATATACCTTTGGTGTCGTGAAAGCAGCGCAGGCGCGTGGTGATTTTGAAGTGCTGGCCGACCGCGGGCGGCGAGCGCTGCGGGTGCATTTGGGGTCGGATGTGACAATGGGACTCAGGATTCTGAGTGAGGCGGTTAATGAGGTGTCGAAATAATTAATCTGCTAAGCGGGCGGTAGCCCGCTTCTAAACAGGGGTTACTGATATGCAACTCGGAATGATTGGGCTTGGCCGCATGGGCGGCAACATGGTGCGGCGGCTAATGCGAGGCGGGCATGAATGCGTAGTATGGGACCATAGCGCGACTGCAATTAAGCAACTTGCCGGCGAAGGCGCCATCGGTGCTGAGTCGTTCGACGATTTTGTTAACAAGCTGAGTAAGCCGCGCGCGGCCTGGATTATGGTGCCCGCCGGCAGTGCCACCGAAAAAACCGTAACTGACTTGTCCGCGCGCATTGAGGGCGGCGATACGATCATCGACGGAGGCAACTCGAATTACAAAGACGATGCGCGCCGGGCGATTGGCTTGCGCGAGAAAGGCATCAATTACGTAGACGTCGGCACCAGTGGCGGCGTGTGGGGTTTGGAACGCGGCTACTGCATGATGATTGGCGGGCCTGAGGAAGCCGTTCGCCGTCTCGATCCGATTTTCAAGACTCTGGCGCCCGGGCCGGGAGATATTTCGCGCACTCCGGGACGTGAAAAAGTTAAAGGCACGGTCGAGGACGGTTACCTCCACTGCGGTCCATCGGGCTCAGGACATTTCGTCAAGATGGTTCATAACGGAATCGAGTACGGACTGATGCAAGCGTACGCCGAAGGTTTCGATATTTTTTATAATGCAAACTCGGAAGATTTGCCGCAGGAGCACCGCTACGATCTTAACGTCGCGGACATTGCCGAAGTCTGGAGGCGGGGCAGCGTGGTCTCTTCATGGCTGCTCGATTTGACGGCGACTGCTTTGATTGAGGATCCGAAGCTATCGAATTACACGGGTTTTGTTCAGGATTCAGGCGAGGGACGCTGGACAATCGAGGCAGCAATTGAAGAGGCGGTGCCGGCGGATGTGTTAACCGCAGCGCTATACACCCGCTTTCGTTCGCGCCAGGAACATACGTTCGCGGAGAAGATTCTTTCCGCGATGCGAAAACAATTCGGCGGACACCTGGAGCCCGGGCCAAAGAAATGATCATTTTCCATTTGTCATTTGGCAATTTTCATTTTTCATTTAGTCTCACTACGTGTCAGAAGCTCGCGCGTAAGCAAGCCCTTCACACCGGAGCGAGCCCTCTGTAACGGTTGGGCTTCTGATGCATGCAATGGCAAATCAGAAATGACGAATGACAAATGGAAAATCAATCCATTGAAACCAAGATGAGCATAAACCCATCCTGCATAATGGTCATTTTCGGCGCGGCCGGTGATCTCACCAAGCGCAAGTTGATTCCCGCGCTTTACAATCTGAAACACAAAGACCTTCTGTCGGATAATTTCGCAGTCATTGGCGTGGCGCGAGCGGAACTCAATGATGATGAGTTTCGCAAACGTCTCCGCGACGACATAAACAGATTTGCCACTGACAAGGTCGACGCCGAAACCTGGAAGTGGCTGGAAGAGAGGCTGTACTACCTGTCGGGTAATTTCGATGACGATCAAACCTTTTCGCACCTGAAAGAATCGCTCGCGAAGCTCGACCGGGAACGTCAGACCGAAGGCAATGTCGTCTTCTATCTGGCTACCGCGCCTGAATACTTCGCGGAAGTGGTGCAAAAACTCGGCGCCGCTGGTCTCACGGACGAAGAAAACAAAGGCTGGAAGCGCGCTGTCATCGAAAAGCCATTTGGATCCGATCTTGAATCCGCAAGGAAACTGAATAAGGACATCACCCAGGTCCTGAAGGAAGATCAGATCTACCGGATTGATCATTATTTGGGGAAAGAAACCGTCCAGAACATCATGGTTTTTCGTTTCGGCAACGGTATCTTCGAGCCGATCTGGAACCGGCGCTATGTCGACTGTGTACAAATTACGGCGGCGGAAAAAGTCGGCGTGGAAAAACGCGGTGGATACTACGAAGGGGCCGGCGCGCTGCGCGACATGGTCCCGAACCACCTGCTGCAACTGGTGACCCTCACCGCGATGGAGCCGCCGATTTCATTTGACGCCAACGCCGTGCGCGACGAGCAGGCGAAGATCCTGCATGCGATTCAACCTCCCTCGCCCGCGGATGCGGTGCGCGGACAATATGGCGAAGGAGAAATTGACGGCGAGAAAGTGCCGGCCTACCGCAGCGAGCCGAACGTCGCGCCCGACTCGAACGTGGAAACTTTCGTCGCCGTGAAACTGCGCATCGATAACTGGCGGTGGGCGGATGTGCCCTTCTACCTCCGCACCGGAAAGCGCCTGGCCGCGCGCGATACTGAGATTGCAATTCAATTCAAACGGGCGCCCTTTGTCCTGTTTCGCAAGACACCGATCGAGAGCTTAACGACCAACCGGCTCGTGCTTCACATTCAGCCTGACGAGGGAATCTCCCTGCGCTTTGGGGCGAAAGTTCCGGGCCCCACGCTAAGCATCGGCGCGGTCGATATGGATTTTGATTACGAAAAATATTTCGGCGACACCCTGGCAACGGGTTACGAACGGCTGCTGCATGATTGCATGATGGGCGATGCGACGCTGTTTCAACGCGCAGACCAGGTCGAAGCCGGCTGGAGAGTCGTCGCGCCGATCCAGCGGGATTGGTATCCGCGGCGGCCCGACAATTTTCCGAACTATGCGGCGGGCAGTTGGGGTCCGAAGGAAGCTGATGAACTATTGGGGTGCGACGATCGCGAATGGGAAGCGACACACGACGTATCAAAGAAACGTTAGCGTTACCGCACCGCGGCATTTTTAAGGGAATGCTGGTTGGAAGAGTCTGAATTACTCGGTCGCCCCGGCTGGCTGATAACGGCGAGTGCGATGCCTCTGGCGCCAACCAAGCTTCCAATTCCAGCGCTTCTCATGACGTTCCACGCAACTCCAACACAAATAGTGCGGCCGGTTGTCGGTGCCGACGGATTCGATGACGTGGGATGTTTCTCGATCACATCGTTCGCAACGTCGGGTCTTGTGCTCCAGGGCTGACATCGTTTTTCTCACTTTCCGGACTGAGATAGTTTTTGCTTGAGTCGCTCCACCACATCGACCTTACTCTTCAACATCTCCTCGAAATCATCGGTATCCGTATGATTGATTTCGTGGATCAAGCCCTTGTGTTTTTCCTCGAGTAACTCCTGAAGGAAATCATGCTCTTCGCGTGAAATCTCAAGATTCATTTTGTTCGCCTCCAGCAATTATTGTCTGGGCCTTATGGTCAGATAGATTGTCTCGCCGCGCCGGTTCAGTAGAAACAAAGCCGGACGGTTACCGGACCTCGCAATTGCTGCGCGCAAATCGTCGGCCGAACGAATTGGTTGACGATTAACTTCTTCGATCACATCGCCGCGCGTAATACCCGCCTCGGCGGCCGGTCCGGCAGGATCCACGTTCACAACCACGACGCCCTGTGTTCCCGGACGCAGGTTAAGTTGGGCGGCAATCTCAGGCGTAATCGGCTCGACGCCAAGTCCAAGTTTAGCGGTCGAAGCCGGCCCTTCCTGCTGCTGCTCAGCTTGCGCTGTCTCATCTGTGAATTCACCGAGGGTAGCGCGAATCTTCTGTTCCCGATTGTCGCGGATTACAGTCAAAGTTACTTCGGCGCCTGGACCGAAGCCGGCTATCTGATTGCGAAAAGCGTTCGTCTCGCGGACTGGCGTCTCGTTCAGCGCGGTGATCACATCGCCGCGACGTATGCCGGCCTTTTCGGCGCCGCTGCCAGGCCGCACGGAAGTAACAATCACGCCTTTGGTATCACTAAGGCCCAAACTCTCAGCCACATCCGAGGTGACGCGCTGCACACCGATGCCTAATTGACCGCGGCGTACTTTTCCATTCTTGACCAATTGATCCAGAACGCTGCGCGCCATGTTTGACGGTATGGCGAAACCAATTCCGATGTTGCCTCCCGACATCCCGCCGATGATTTGCGAATTGATCCCGATCAATTCGCCGTTGGTATTGATAAGCGCACCTCCGGAATTACCCTGATTGATTGGCGCATCCGTCTGCAGAAAATCTTCAAAGTTGCCGGCGCCTGGCCCCGCAGTCGAACGACCTTTGGCGCTAATGATTCCCATCGTCACAGTTTGGCCGATGCCGAGTGGATTTCCAATTGCCAGGGCGACATCGCCGACGCGAACTTTGTCAGAATCGCCGGGCGTCAAAAATGTCAGAGCGTTTCCCGGAACTTTTAATACTGCCAAATCACTCGGCGGATCTGAGCCAACAAGTTTTGCGTCGATGGTCCGGCCGTCATTCATATCAATCTTGATCTGCTCAGCACCGTCAATCACATGGTGGTTGGTCAGGACATAACCGTCGGGGCTGACGATGACACCAGAGCCCAGCGCCCTTTCGACCTGCTCCTGTGGTTGCTGCGGATTACGATTACCGAAGAGATCGCGAAAGAACGGATCATTCATGAACGGAAACTGCTGCGGAGCGCGCACGCGCTTGTCCGCGCGAATCGTAACGACAGCCGGCGCAACCCGGCTGATGACATCCGCATATGAATTCTGGGGCCGTGAATCCGGAATTGGTTCACTGGCCGCGGATGGCGCGAGCGGCGAAGCCTTTCCCCGGCATCCGATCGAAACAACTACCGAGAGCAGCACGGCAAATAGCGCGATAGTGAATCTTGTATCAACACCTCGCGTCTTTGTATCCGAAATGCTTTCCTTGAAAATCATGACACCTCTCCAAACAAATATGAATGAACTCTTTATGACTAAAGAGATTGTGCTGCTCTGATTCTAACAGATCAGATTTGGAGGTAGAAAAGTGCTAAAGAACCGCGCGCAGTGGCGAGCGGGGGACGCTGGATTTTGTATGGAAGTCGTAGAGAAAATCGTTTTGATCCTTCGCTTGCAAGTTCGCTAATCGAGGTCGTCGATTTGCAAACCAACCGGTGCTGCTCCCGCCCCTTTGACGCTGTCCAGGACCCGGACAACTTCGCCGTAGGGAATTGATCTCGGCGCCTTGATGAATACAGTCCTTTCAATCCGTTCACTTTCGGGAAGATCGAGCCGGTCTCGCAACTCGAAAGCATAGGCGTGATTCAGGGTGCGCTCCTGAAATACTTGCGTGAGCCGCGCGGCCAATTTGCTCGTATCGTAAACAGATCCAAGGTCAGATTCGTGATTGAGCCCGACGGTTCCGTCAGTCTTGATCGTCACGACTAAACCCAGAGGTTGCGGAATGATTCGCGGATTGCGTTCTGGTTCCGAAGGTATTTTCGCCAGGAACCGCGCGGCTTTCATTGGTGTAATCACCATAAAAATAATCAGCATTACCAATAAAACGTCGATCAGAGGTGTGACATTGATGTAGGGCTTTGCGCGCACCGCAAGTGATGCGCACTCCGGAAGCAAAGAGTTTCGGTCCATCATGGTGATGTCCTCCCCAATGAAGCGTTAGACAATCACGCAATCTGGAAAGTTCCTGGTATTGACGGAAGGACGTGACCCCTTCTTCAAAAAAACCACAACTCTTCACTCGCCCGCTCTTGCGAGCAGGGCAGGCCTGATGTTATTCATCGCATCAATGCCGGTGCTCCTGTTTTTCATTGACGGCCTGGGAATCGGAACGCGAGGACCACATAATCCGTTCGATGGATTGGATGACGCCGGGCCTTTGGCGGTCTTTCAGGGTGAAAAACCCGAAGTTCCGTGCGACGGGATTGTCGTACCCACGGATGCGCTTCTCGGGATCGAAGGAAGACCGCAGAGTGCATCGGGTCAAACCACGATTCTGACGGGAATCAATGCCCCTGCGGCGATCGGCTATCACAAACAGGGCTTTCCGAATCAATCGCTGCTGGATATCATCAGCGAACATTCAATATTTCTTAAACTCAAACGAGCGGGTATAACGCCAATAACCTTCGCCAACACGTACACGAAACGATTCTTCGAGTCCCGCCCACGATGGATCTCAGCGACGACTGCGGCTGTCGAGGCGGCGGGAATGAACTTCAATACGGTTGAAGATTTGAATTCTGATCGCGCTGTCCATCAGGATTTTACGAATGAGATGCTAATGGAACGCGGGGAGAACGTCGCTCTACGAACATCGGAACAGGCAGGAGAGGTACTGGCAAAGATCGCCTCAAATCATCGATTTACGCTTTACGAATATTTCATTACTGATAAGATCGGGCACGCTCAGGATAAGGAAGCGGCGCACACCGCAATTGTGAAGCTGGCGTTGATGATCAGAACGCTCCTTCACAATCTCGATTTGAATCGGACCAGCGTGATATTAACAAGCGATCATGGCAATCTCGAAGATCTGTCAATTAGAAACCACACACTCAATCGGGTGCCGACCATAGTGTGGGGAAAAGATCGCGAGCGCATTGCGGGACGCATTCAATCCCTGGCTGACATCACCCCAACGATCGTGGACACCCTGAAAAAGGAAACCGCCGAAACCGCATGAATCCGGCCAGCGACGCTTCAATGCCCGACGCGCCGAAGAGTGTCGCCGTTCCACGCTATTCATACTATGCGCTGTCGGTATTGACGGCGGTCAATTTCCTTAACTATATCGATCGGCAAATTCTTCCAGCCGTCGCGCCCACGATGCGACAGGAACTCCGTCTTTCCCAAACCGAGATTGGCTTGATGGAAGACGCGCTTTTGCTTTCGTACGTAGTCCTGGCTCTTGTGTTTGGCCGTTTAGGGGATCGATATTCGCGCACCAGGCTGATGGCCACCGCTGCCGCAATCTGGAGCGTCGCGACCGGGCTCACCGCGATTGTCGATCGATCGCCATGGCTGCCGGCCGGCTTAAATTTTCAAATGCCGATTCTGCACTTCACGGTGGCGCTGTCAGGGATTGGGGTCGCGCTCTGTGCTGTCAGGTCACTGGTTGGAATTGGCGAATCTTCATATTCGACAATCACGCCCACGCTGATTGCCGACTATTTTCCGCGGCAACGGCGGGCTACGGCACTCGGAGTTTTTCAGGCGGCGATCCCAATGGGATTCGCGCTCGGTTACGCAATTGGCGGCGTCCTCGCGTATTTTTTTGGTTGGCGAATGGCGTTCATGATTGTCGGCCTGCCTGGATTACTGACGGCCGTCGTCGTCTGGCGTTTGAACGAACCGAAACGCGGCGCCAGCGATGCGAACCTCCCTGAAGATTTGAATAATCCAGACGTTAGCATGGCCGATAACGATATCCCGAAAGAGTCCTGGCTGAAGACCTGCCGGCGGATAATTACCACGCGTAACTGGTTACTTTCGACCGCCGGTTATACCGCCCTTACTTTTGTTTTGGGAGCGTTTGCCACCTGGGCCAGTTCCCTGCTTCAGGAAGAAAAGCACATGAGTCCGATTGGGGCGAATGTCGTGCTGGGCGTTACCACGCTGGCAGCGGGTGCCGCCGGAACTTTCGGTGGAGGCTGGATTGCAGATCGCGTCGCGGCAAAAACTCGCAATGGGTATTTCCTGGTTTGCGCCGCGAGCAGCGTTTTCGGAGTCTTGCCGGCGTTGCTGGCATTGATAACTCATCAGCCGGCGTTTTTCATAACGGCGATCTTTTTCACTGTGTTTTTCCTATTTATCAACAACGCTCCGTTCCACGCAATCCTCGTCAACAGTGTGCCGCCCGCGATTCGCGCAACGGCGATGGCCCTGAATATCGTTGTCATACACGCGTGTGGAGATCTGATTTCGCGACTTGGCGTGGGCGTGCTTTCCGATTCGTTGTTGGCCGGCAAGGCTTCGACACTCGCGGCAATGGCGCATTTGCTGGGCATCGATCCCGTTCGCGAACATTTGACCGCAGCGCTGCTCCTGGTGCCGGGCGGGTTATTTGTGTCGTCGTTCTTTTTCTTCTGGGGAGCGCGGCCCGCAAAGGAAGTTCGCGCAAACTAACGATCTCATTTGCTCGCCGAGACGCGCGATGGCTTTTTCCGTATCTCCAATTGCGCGCAATCCGATGAACAGAACACCGCCTCGGAACCTTCGTTGATGAGCGCGCGAGCCGCCGGAACCCAGGTGCCACAAGCCGCGCAACGCACCAGATGTTCTGTTCGATTACGTTGACCGGTGAATTCGCGTTTGACTGGATTGGACTGGCCGCTGATAAATCTGCGGCTAAAGCCGAAGATCTGCCTAAGAATGTTGAGGTAGGGCCGCAACCGCCGGTAGAGAAACACCAATAGCAGGGCGACGAGCAGAAAAATAACAAGAAGCTTCAAACGATTGTCTCAAAGCATAGTGAGGTCGTTTCGTGCGGGCGACTTCACTTATCGATCTTCGCCCCGCCGCCCTTCCGGCGAGTAGGGTAAATCATTAACGCGACGCCGCGGAAATGGATCCGTGCCGCGCCGGCGCGGTGTCGTCTGCGAAGCATTGCGACGATCGATGCTGCCCGGCGGCAAAGTCTTGCCATGAATCGCCTCTGTCAGGATGCGGGTAATTTCCTGCGACAGCGTGCGATGCTCGGCCGCAGCGCGACGTCGCAAAGATTCCTTCAGCTCATTGGGCACATAAGCCCCTATGAAAACGCCTTTCCGGTTTGCCATTGATTGTGCTGTTCTCCTTTGTTAACGGCGAGATCCGAAACGCGAGACGTTGCCACCAGTGTTAGCCTTGCGGTCGAGGACAGGTCTATAAGCCGAATTCTGTTTCCGATTTCAGATTTGAAATTTCAAATTTGAGACCTCAAATCTGAAATCGGACGGCGATCATTCATCTAGCCCAACCGTTGCCGATTGGATCGAGCGACCTACCCGGAGGTCGTGTCAGCCCTGATCGGGAATTTCAGATTTGAAATTCCCAGGTCAATGGCCTTTCGGGCGGGCTACCCTTTGACGCCTCCCTATTTGGTCTTGCACCGCGAGGAGTTTGCCTGGCCACGCATGTCACCATACGCGCCGGTGCGCTCTTACATTAAGCCCTTTCGGGCCGCACCATTTCACCCATCACCTCACGTCAGATTCCAGATCTTAGAATCCGCAGCCGTGCGGCTGGTCTGTTTTCTGTTGCACTTGTCGTCGTCCCGGCGTTTCCCATTCAAGACCTCAAATTTGAAATCCGGAATCTGGAATTCGCTCTGACGCCCCGCCGTTAGCGGGCTCGCTGCCCTTTGGTGTTCGGACTTTCCTCTCCTTCGCTGCGATTTCAAATCGAATCTGAAATCTGAGACGAAGCAGCAACCGCCCGACCTATCCTCTTTGCAAGGCAGTCGGAATTATAGCAAATCATTGTTCAACGGGTACAGTACGATTTAACCACTACTCCTGGAGGACGGGGCTGCTTCATCTGAAATACTTAAAACCCACGCGCAGGTCATGAACCCAGGTCAAGGGCAGTGAAAGCGAGAGAACAACAGCGAGGAGACTATGAGACAGCGCCGGTGCGAAGAGATTTGGGGTTCGCTGATAGGCGGCGGCCCAGATCACCCCGGCAACAAAAGTGAGGGCAGCAAAATACGGATTTGGCAGGTGTAAGAGGGCGAATACTGCAGCGACAAAGAGTATGCTCAGCCAGCCCCTGCCGCAAACCATTTGAAAGCGCCGATTCATAAATCCCTGCACCACGTACTGCTGCATCAAAGCCCAAAGCGGCAATAACAAGTAGCGCGTTCGCGATCCTTGCTCCGGCGAATGCAAACCGCCCAACAGCCAACCAGTCCCGACAATCAAACCGGCAATGATTAAGGTCGGCAATGTCAGTTTGAAAAGCGCCCCACGAAAGTTGTCTAAACGAATCCCGATATCGCGAAGCGATTCGCGTCGAAGCCTATGCGAACTCAGCATCAGGCCAAATGCCAAAACAACAGGAATCAAAAAGATTGCGCGATTTTCCCTGACCAGGGACAGCGCGAGCCACTCCGCGATCAAAACTGATGACATTACTGACACCGCTTCCCAGAAAGCGAGCATCCTTTCTGAAAGATTTTGCTCAGTCATTGATTGGAAATCACTCGATCTCAATTTGAGTTTCTCTGATGGCTGATACCTTCGACATCGACGACGAAGTTAATTGGACCTCCGATCATCTGCAGCGTCTTGCGCGAATCGTTTTGACTTGAATGCTCGGCATAAACGCGCGCGACATGTTCCCCGGGGCCCAATGACGGAATCGCAAAGTTGAAACCATGAGCGTCGTCAACCGCGAATCCTGCGCTGACTACGTCGGGTCGTTTCAGATTGGCGCGATCAGTTGCGACGAAGTGATCGTCGATGAAGAGCTGCACGTTAACCGGGTCGGTCTTATGCTGAGGATCTATGACCCAGCCCGCGATGCTTTGGGGCGTTACTTCGGCGCTCCCCTGAAATGGCGGAAAAGCCACCACAAAGAAACCGACAGCAATCGCGCCGACCAGCAAAGCTTCAATTATGGATTTTCCGACCAGCAGATGTGTCAGGATGGAGTGCGATCGGCTATTCATGCGAATTGCCAAAAAAAGAGCGGCCCGACGGCCGCTCTTTCTCTCAGAACATGATTTTCACACGACTAGCTTAACACACTACCTGACCTCGATTCGATCTCCTGCCTGAAGTAATGGATCGGGTGACCTTCCAGTCTCAATCGCGCGCAAATCGTATTCGCTCGTTGCGAGAAAGCCATCGGAATTTCTCCGGGAAACCTTCACCGCGGTTCCGGCTCCGCGGGTTACACCTCCGCATGCCAGTAAGCCCTGCGTAAGCGTCATCCCCGTTCGGAAATATTTCTCACCCGGCGATGCGACTTGCCCGCCAACATAGAAGAACTGCTTCGTATCGCTCTTGCCGTTAATGCGAATGACGTCGCCAGGGAAGACGAGCGTCGACATCGCCTTTTGATCGACCAGCGGCAATGGCGGTTGAGCTTTGCCGGCGCGCACGATTGTAGCCACCGTTGCGTCGGCTCGCGGCAAGGCAGTAGCCAGCACGGTGTACAGCGGCATTGCTTCGCGATGCAACGGTTTGGCGCCCGGATTTTCAACGGCGCCACTGACAATCACTCGATGGCTAAAGTAATCGCGCACCTTGACTGAAACCCGGGGGTTCTTGATTACTCTAATTCCGTTGGTTAACCGCGCGAGAATCTCGTCAGTAGTCAGTCCAACGACCTTCAGCGGTTCACCGAGTAGGGGATAATCAATCACCCCTCCCGTGAGCACGGTAAAGAGCGTCGATTCTTGTGTGGGCATATCCGCCAGACGAATGTCCAACACGTCACCGACGCCGATGCGATATTCCTCAGTCGGTGGAACAGGTGGCCGGCCCTCCGGCAATTCGACCGAGGCAGCATCTTCGGCGGTTGAAAACTTAGCGATTTCTTCAGCCGAGGCGACCGCAGAAAGACTAAGGAGGGCAAGGACTAAGAACGACAGAAGAAAGAATGTTTTCATTTTGGCACTCAGCTCTGTTCAACTGGTGGGTTCGCAAACCGGGCAAAGTTTGCGACCATCTTCGAGATCGAGCCGCGGCAAATTCACCTGGCCTGCAATCTTGATAAAAGACTAAAGCGTTGTTTTTTCAGGAAATCTGGCGAAGTTTGGTTTGAAAATCCGGAAGGAGGTTGACTATTCAACGGTCGCCGCAGCCCGATTCAAAATGTCGCTCGCGAGATGGATGGATTCCTTGCCCCCGTCGCGGACGCGGTGTGCCAAATCAGACAATGATTCCGTTGCTGCCTGGCTCGACAGCTTGATTACCATTGGAAGGTTAACGCCGCTAACGATTTCAATCCTCTGGTCATCCAGAAACATGGAAGCGATATCCATGGGAGCGCCACCGAACATGTCGGTCATCAAAAGAACACCTTTGCCCTGGCTTACCCTTTCGATAGCCTTTTCAATTTCTTCGCGAGCAACATCGGCGTTGTCGTGCCAGGTGATCGAAACTGACGTTACGTAGGGCATGGGATCAACAATCATTTCCGCCGCAGCCACCAGCTCGGCCGCAAGATGTCCATGCGCAACGATTACCGCGGCTATCTTTGGAGTCGACGCCGCAGTTGTCGAATTCCGATCGTTTCTCATGACGTCAATCTACTCGAACCTGTCGCCCCGATATGTACGCGAACGCACTCAGGACTCGGTTCCTGATTTTCGCACGTCACGGTGAGTCGCATGCGCGTCAAAGCCTGAATCGCGAAGCCTGCTGGCGAGCTCGTTTGCAATCATGACTGAGCGATGACGCCCGCCGGTGCAACCAATTCCCACGGTGACATAGGATTTTCCTTCACGCTTATACAGCGGCAACAAATAATCAAGCAAGTCGCTAAAACGCCGCAGGGTCTCTTCGACCTCGGGCTGCGATTTCAGAAACTTGATTACCCGCCGGTCACTTCCGGTCAACTCGCGTAAGCCATCGAAGAAAAACGGATTTGGCAGATGACGAACGTCAAAAAGTAATTCCATGTCACGCGGACTGCCGAATTTGTGGCCGAAGCTCAAAACCTGAACGCGCATAGGCGCACCTTCACCGGTCGGACTGAAGCGTTCGATCAACAACTTGCGCAGGGAATGTACGGTGTGATCGGAAGTGTCGACGACCTGATCAGCCATGGCGCGAATTCCACGCATCGCTTTGCGCTCAGCGCGGATGGCCTCGCCGAGTCCGTGCGCATTGTCCGCCGGATGAGGGCGCCGGGTTTCACTGAACCGGCGCGCGAGAATTTCGTCAGCCGCCTCGAAGAAAAGCACCGAAACCGAGAGGCCGGTTCGCCGCAGCGCGCGCAATTGCTTTGCGAAATCAGATAGGAAGTGCCCCTCGCGGAAACTGATAATCAGCGCCGCGCGTTTGATGCTTCCCCGCTCTTCGTCGCGCGCCTGCACCAGCCGCGCAAACGTCGGCAACAAGGTCAGCGGCATATTGTCGACACAGAAATAACCAAGGTCTTCAAATGCGTTGGTCGCCGACGTCATACCAGAACCGCTCAACCCGGTAATGATCACAATATCCGGGGAGTTCTGGTTTCGGGTTCTTCGTCTGGGCATTAAGGTTATGTTGTCTTAAAAATGACAAGAGGAACGACATTCCAAACTATGCCGTTCCCCAGACGAGAATAAGGTCATCTCGGATGATCAAGGTTCGATTAAACCAAAGTTTCCGTCCTGGCGCTTGTATAGTACGCCAATCCGGTTCGTGTCGGCATCCCGAAAAACCACAAAGTGATCGGCCTTCGCAGAGAGGCTCAGCGCGGCTTCTTCGGCAGTCATCGGCTTCACACTGTATCGCCGTGCAGCGATGATCCGAGAAGGTTTCGGACTGGCTTCCAATTGTCCGTCAGGGGTGGGTGCGACTTCTGAAGTCTTTCTGGCGCTGTGTTTCCGATCGATAATTCTTTTCTTGATCTTAAGTGCCTGCTTTTCGATTTTCCCAATCGCCCGGGTCAAAGCCATGTACATGTCGGCGTTGGTATCGCTGGCGGTAAGCGTGTGATCTCGCCAGTGAACTATTACTTCACCTGTCTGACGGCCTTTTTCAACGTCTATGACGACATGAGTTCGAGCGCTGGAGTCATTAAAGATATGCCCAAGTTTTTTGAAATGTTCCTCGACATGGCCTCGAATTGCCGGGGTGACGTCCACATGACGACCAGTATATTCAAATATCATCCGGTTCCCCTCCCGGGTATGCCTGGCATGATGGCAACGATGTCCCGATTGCACGCCAGATAATTTAAAAGAGCTAAAGACCGGTTCGCGCTCAGGGTCCAGACGAGCATTGCTCTAAACAACAGCGCGGCGCTCGCGAGATCCGGGAATGTGCATCTGATCGCGATATTTTGCGACCGTTCTGCGCGATAATTTGATTCCGTCTTTGATTAGAATCTTTACCACTTGATCATCAGTGATTGGGTTGTGAGAATCTTCTTCTTCTATCAATTTTTTGATCTTTAATTTGATTATTCGCGTTGATACTTCTTCACCTTCTTCGTTCATCATGCCTTCGGTAAAGAAACGTCGCAATTCGATCACGCCTTGTGGCGTGTGCGCGTATTTCCGATTGACGACACGGGAAACAGTAGAAAGATGCATTCCGATGTCTTCGGCGATATCCTTAAGCATCATCGGCTTCAGCCCTTGCACGCCGTGATCGAGAAAGTCGCGCTGGCGGTTCACGATTGATTCCACGACCCGATAAACTGTTTGCCGGCGGTGTTCGATGTTGCGCAGCAGATCGACGGCTGAGCGAACCTTCTCCTTAATGAAATCCCGCGTTTCCTTTGTCGTGCCGGGCTGGGACAACATCTGCTGATAATTCGGACTGATACGCAGCCGCGGACTGCCGTCATCGGCAAAATAGATGACATAGTCGCCGTTCTCATCGAGCTTCTCGATATAAATTTCCGGAGTGATTAGGACCGGCTCTTCGGACGAGTAACGCCGGCCGGGATAAGGATCCAGAGTTCGAATGAATTGTACTTCCGCAGCCAGCGTCCCAATGTCAACACCCATCTTTTTGGCGAGGTGTGGCAGCTTATGCTGCTGCAGATCTTCGAAGTGATCGCGAATCAATTGGGTCGCCAGGCGATCCTGCTCTCCCCGCGCCTCGAGTTGCGCCAGTAAACATTCCCGCACATCGCGCGCGCCACAGCCCACGGGCTCGAGCTTCATCACGATCGCGCGCGCGCGTTCAATTGTCTCTGCCGACCATCCTCCGAGGGCCGCGATCTCTTCATTAGTAGCGGTCAGTCGCCCGACTTCGTCGAGATTGCCGATGACGCTCTCGGCCGCATTACAGACTTCCCCTTCGCCACAGTCCATATGCAGTTGCCATTCGAGATGGTCAGCGAGGGAAGGTGCTCTGGTGAGGAACTGTTCGAAGGTGGGAGCGTCTTCCTTGTATTCGAATTCCTGGGTCTTATAACCAGGATCGAGATAGTCCTGAAACTCGCGACCGAAATCTACTTCTTCAAAAGCGTCTCTCTGGGCATCGGTAGCCGCTTCGTCGCCGGCCTCGGTTGACGCTTCAACGTTCGCAGATTCCGCTTCGCCTTGGCTCAATCCTGCAGTCAATCCTTCGGCATCGACTTCGCCCGCGCCGTTTGAGGATGGCTCGCCAATTTCGGGAGCCGTTCCCTGGACGCTTTGGGCGTCGAAATTCTCAAGGTCGCCGCCGGCAGCCATGTGGTCGAGGATCTTTTCGGCGAATTCACGAGCTTCTTCCTGGGTCGCTACTTCCTCCAATATCGGATTTTCATTCAGCTGTTGCTGGATCAGCTCACTGAGTTCCAGGGTCGTCATTTGCAGCATCTCAATCCGCTGGCGCAGCTGAGGCGTCAGCACGAGGCGTTGCGAAAGACTGGTAGTTAGTCTGACAGACATTTAAGGAAACAAAACGGAACCTAACAAACTGTCGGGATGCCGCGCGAGTCGCGCTGGGGAAATTATAACCTATCTAAGTGCGGAGCGCGCGTGTGTTTCACATGCGAAATTTCTCGCCCAGGTAAAGTCTTCGAACTTCGGGGTCTTCTGTCAAGTCTCTTGGCGGCCCGGATCTGAATATCTTTCCTTCTGCCATAATATACGCTCGATCCGTCACGCCCAGGGTTTCGCGCACATTATGATCGGTGACCAGAATTCCAATCCCACGGCTTCGCAAATAAAGGATTACGGTCTGTAAATCGTCGACGGCTTTTGGATCGATGCCCGCGAAGGGTTCGTCAAGCAGAATGTATTGCGGTTCAGTCGCCAGCGCCCGCGCGATTTCAGTCCGGCGCCGCTCGCCGCCGGAAAGTGCGTCCCCGCGAGTGTTTCTGACGTGGTCGATGCCAAACTCCTGCAGTAATTCTTCGACCCTTTTAAATTGCTCGCGACGCCGCAGGCCCATCGTCTCCAAGACGGCGAGAATATTCTCCGCGGCGGTCAGCTTACGAAATACGGAAGGCTCCTGCGGCAGATAACCCAGACCGAGGCGCGCGCGTAAGTACATGGGAAGTTTGGTAACGTCTCGTTCGGCCAGATGGACACTGCCGGCTTCCGGAGTCTCCAGCCCAACGATCATATAAAACGTGGTGGTCTTGCCGGCGCCGTTCGCACCCAGCAAGCCGACCACCTCCCCCGGTTCGACCTGCAGGGTGACGCCGTCGACAACTCGCCTGCGGCCGTATGATTTCTGCAGATTCGAAGCTATCAGCGCCCGAGTTGAAGGCCGGGGCTTGTCACCGCCTGGCGCGACGGATTTGTCGGTAGTGACGACGCCGGGTTGTTCGATTGCCTGCGCCAAAGTTTCTCAATTGCCTCCGGGCATTTTCCAGAGTCTACTCGCCGCGTGCGGCGCGGACAAATGCTTTGAGGCGCTCATTGTCTTTCCTGCCCGGTGAGATCTCAAGCGCGCTGCAGGCATCGATTCCATAAGGCTGCGAGGTGGTTATCGCCGCGGCGACGTTTGCCGACGAAAGGCCGCCCGAAAGAAACAGGCGTGGCCCGAGTTCTCGCACCTTCTGCGCAATCGACCAATCGATCACCCGTCCCGTCCCGCCGAACTTCTCGTTGTCAAATGCATCCAGCATCACAGCGTCTACGTCGTAGCCGCTTACCGTTTGTGGATCAAAATGCCGGGTGACACGAAAGACTTTGATTATGAACCGATTCGGGGCGCGCGCTTTCAACTCTTTGCAAAAATTGATTGATTCGTCACCGTGCAATTGGATTGCATCCACCCCCGCAGTCTCAGCCGTTTCAAGAACTGAGTCGATTGTTTCGTTGACGAACACTCCGGTCATGGCAACGTGACGCGAGTTCTGGTCGCGCAGAGAGGAAATTATTTCGCCCGCTGATGCCGGCTGGATGAAACGCGGACTGGGGCGGTAAAAGTTAAATCCCAGCATGTCCGCGCCGGCTTCAACGGCCGCGCGAGCATCATCGAGATTCGTAATGCCGCAGATCTTGATCCTGATCATTTAAATACTGTTTTTGATTAATGCTTCCAAAGCCTTGCCCGGATCGGGCGCCCGCATCAAAGTTTCGCCGATCAAAAAACCGCGGTAGCCACACTGGCGCAAACGCCGAATGTCATCCGCACTTTCGATTCCGCTCTCGCTGATTCGCAAGGTATCATCCGGCACTGACTGCGCCAGTTCGATGGAAGTCTGCAACGATACGGCCATGGTGCGGAGGTCGCGGTTGTTGACTCCGACCAAACGGGCCCCTGAATCTGTTGCCCGCTGAAATTCCTGAGCAGTATGGACTTCGACTAAGGCATCCATCTCAAGTTGCTCCTCCGCCAGGCGGCGCAACCCGGCAAGCGTCAAGTCATCAAGGGCGGCCACAATCAGCAGAATTGCGTCAGCGCCCGCCGCTGCGGATTCGTAGACCTGATACGCCTCGACAATAAAATCCTTGCGCAGCAAAGGAATTGACACGGCGGAACGTGCCCCGGTCAGGTCGCAAAGCGATCCCTGGAAGTTATCTGTTTCAGTCAACACCGAGATTGCGGCAGCGCCGGCCGCTTCGTACGAGCGCGCCAGGTCTGCGGGAGCAATACCGTCACGGATCAGGCCTTTCGAAGGCGACGCACGCTTGATTTCAGCAATGATTTTGACGGCCGCGGCATCTGAAAGTGCTTCCCAAAAGCGGTGCGGTTGGGCAGACGACCTGACCGCCAAAGCTTGCGCTCGCACTTCCTCCGGAGGCGCCGATTGTTTCGCTTCGGCGATGCGCTTATTTTTGACATCGATTATTTTTCTGAGAACGTCCACCGATGTTATTCCTGGCTCAATTCTAATTGGTTGCCTGAATCAACTGATCCAATTTCGTCATCGCCGCGCCGCTATCGATGCTGTTTCGCGCCATCTCGACGGCGTCGACCAAATTCGACGCCTCGCCGCCGACAAACAATGCCGCGGCGGCGTTCACCACGACCAAATCTCTCGCTTCATCGCGGCGGATGCCTGCCAGGACATCACGAATTATCTTCGCGTTGTCAGCAGCGCTGCCGCCACGCAAACGATCCAGTGCCGCGACCTTCAAACCAAAATCCTCGGGATGAAGTTCGAACTGTTTGACCTCGCCATTGTGCGTTTCCGCCACAAATGTCTTGCCGGCGATGGTTATCTCATCCAGGCCGTCAGCACCGTGGACGATCCAGGCCCGCTCAGTTCCGATCAGGGCGAGCGCCCTGGCCATCGGTTCAAGTAAATCGCGATTCCATACGCCGATGATTTGACGTGGCGCAGCGGCGGGGTTGGTCAACGGACCGAGCAGATTAAAAGTCGTCTGTACGCCCAGCTCGCGGCGAATCGCGGCCACTCGGGCAGTTGCCCCATGGTACAAGGGCGCGAACATGAAACAGATCCCGATTTCCTGAAGTGACTTTTCCGAGCAATCGATTGACGAAGAAACGTTCACACCCAGCGCTGAGAGCACGTCGGCGCTGCCGCACAGACTGCTCGCGGCCCGATTGCCGTGCTTGGCGACCGGCAATCCGGCCCCGGCAATAACAAATGCCGCAGCCGTCGAGACGTTGAAAGTCTTGGCGCAACTCGAGCCGGTTCCGGCCGTATCGATGTAGCGTTCGTGATGCGAGGTAATACGAGAAGCGCGGTTTCGCATCGCTTCCGCCAATCCTGTCAATTCCTCGACAGTCTCGCCCTTGATCTTCAAAGCGATTAAAGCCGCCGCGATCTGGCCGTCAGTCGCCTCGGCGTCGAGTAGTGCTTCCAACAAAAAGCCGGCATCGGCGCGCGAAAGATCTTCGCCGCGCATGAGACGGGCCATTGAATGTCGCAGGAAAGCATTAGCCATAATCGTCGCGGAAACTTCCTCCCTGCCCTTTCGTTGAGAACCGGACAGGGCCCTGCCTCCAATCACAACTTCAAAAAATTCGCCAGCAGTTTCTTTCCTTCCGTGGTCATGATTGACTCTGGATGAAACTGAACTCCCTCGACCTTCATTTCCCTGTGGCGCAGACCCATGATGATGCCATCGCGGGTCGTGGCAGAAACCTCCAGACACGACGGTAGTTTTTCAGCATCGACGATCAGCGAATGATATCGGCCGGCTTTAAGCGAGTCAGCAAGTCCCGCGAAGATTGTTTTTCTGTCATGATGAATTTCAGACGACTTGCCATGAAAGATTTCGGGGGCCCTGATAACGTGACCGCCAAAGACTTGTCCAATCGCCTGGTGTCCGAGACAAACGCCGAGAATCGGAATTCGACCGCCAAAAGTTTCGATCACCCTCATTGAAATACCGGCGTCATCGGGCGTGCCCGGGCCGGGAGAAATAACGATCCGATTCGGAAGCGAAGATGCAATTTCTTCGATGGTGATTTCATTGTTGCGCCGCACTTCAATATCTTCGCCCAACTCGCCCAGATATTGGACCAGGTTGTAAGTGAATGAATCGTAGTTGTCGATGACCAGGATCATTGGGCGATTTCCAATTGTCGATTTCCGATTGCCGATTTTTGATTCGCGATTTCCAATTTGCAATTGATAATTTGCAATTTACAATGCGAATCTAGACGTCTCTATTGGTTGCACCCTCCCTTACGGTCGGGTTTCTGCTTACTGCTAACTGCTCACTGCTTACTGCTTACTGCTTTCTGCCTTCTGCCTTCTGCTTTTCCGCTTCCCGCAGTCTTTCCGCCAGATCGGTGCGGCCGTTCTTATCTGCCCAGCCCGCCGCAGTAACGCCGTCGACATCTTTTATTCGGGCGTCCGCGCCCTTTGCCAGCAGCTCTCGCACAACGTCATCGTGTCCGTAAGACGCTGCCCACATCAAGGGGGTCCCGCCCAGTTTATTCTTAATGTTGGGATTCGCCCCTTGCTGCAAGAGTATCTGCAGGTTTGTCAGGTCACCAAGAAAGGCGGCGCCATGAAGAGATGTATCACCGTCTTTGTCCTGGTGATTTATGTCCGCGCCTCGCTGGAGGAGAGTTTGCACGGCTGCCTCACGATGATTCCAGACCGCAAGCATCAGCGCCGACATTCCACTTGGAGGCTCGGCGTTAACCTCGAGACTTTGTTCTGCGATCAAAGCGTCCGCAACGTCGTTCCGATCATGCTGGAAAGCCAGCAAGAGCGCGGTCCAGCCGTTCTTGTTTTTTATATTTACATCGGCGTGGTTCTCCAAAAGGACTTTGACAATCGGCAAATCTCCGCGCGACGCGGCGGCAATCAACGCCGTATCGCCATCGATTTTGTCAGCCACATTCAGATTGATTCCGGCCGCGAGAAAACCGTTAACCGCCATCGCGTCACCGGCGGCCGCCGCGGAAAGGAACGACTGGTCATCGAAATTGTAACCACGCAATTTGAGAAACTTTTTCGCCGCTTCGGGTGTTGGCTTGTCCGCGCCTCCTTCCGCGCAACCAGACAGGCACAAGGCGGTGGCAACAATAATCGCGATGCTTGTAATCGTGGCAGGAACAGACGGCCTCATGATCAATTATTTCCGGCAAAGAGAAACTGAAGCGTGTTTGATGCGAACCGGCACCACCGGCTTCTCGTCCTCGGACGGCGCGTGATTGATAGCGTCGGCCACTTCGATTCCGCTGATGACACGTCCAAAGGCAGAGAATTTGCCGTCGAGGTGCGGGCCGTCACCAACCAAAATGAAGAAATGAGTCGTGGCGCTGTTTGGTTCGTCACCGCGAGCCATCGAGACGGTTCCCCGAACGTGCTTTACATCGCTGGGCTCGTCAGGCAGATGACGCGCCATTCTCGCCGCCAGTTCGGCGTTCCAATTATCGCTGGTTGATAGATTACCGCCCTGAATTACAAAACCTTTGACGACGCGACTAAACGCGGTCGTGTCGAGAGAGCCAGTCGCCGCGAGATTAAGAAAGCTACGCACGGTCTCCGGCGCTCTTGCCGGTAGCATCTCGATCACAATCGAACCCTGCTCAGTGTCCAGAGTAACGCACTGGCCACTCATCTTCTCGATCGAGGAGGCGTCGAAGGGATCCGCACGAGGCGCTTTCGTTTCGGCCGGCCGGGTATTTACTTTCTTCAGGTTTTCGGTATTCGGAGCAGGGTTCTGGCCGTGGGTCGCGAGGCTGGCGATCAACAAAATCGGAACCACGGGCAAAAACCTGCGCATTTTCAGTGCACCTCGTGCTTCCGTGGTGAATATCATCCTCATAATCCTCTCTCCGCTAACTCAACCGCGCGAAACAGTGCCCGGCCTTTGTTGAGACACTCGTCGTATTCACGTTCAGGAATCGAATCGGCGACAATCCCCGCGCCGGCCTGCACCGTGGCGATGCCATTTCGCAATTCAACCGTACGTATGGCAATACATGAATCGAGGTTGTCGTCGTAATCCACATACAAAACTGCGCCCGCATAAACACCACGGCTTTCCGGCTCGAGATCGCGAATGATTTCCATTGCACGAATCTTCGGCGCGCCGGTTACCGTGCCCGCGGGAAAGCACGCTGCGAGCGCGTCAAACCGATCGAGGTCGTCACGCAAATTCGCTCGCAAACTGGTCACGAGATGCTGGACATGCGAGTAGCGTTCGACACTCATCAAGTCTTCGACCGCAACCGAGCCATATTCCGACACCCTTCCCAAATCATTCCGGCCAAGATCCACGAGCATCGTATGTTCGGCGACTTCTTTTTCATCGCGGCGCATCTCTTCGGCGAGCGCCTGGTCTTCAGCTTCGTTGACGCCGCGCTTGCGCGTGCCCGCGATTGGCCGGTAATCGAGTCGCCGATTGTGACAGCGCACCAGCATTTCCGGGGACGCTCCGATTATCGTCTCCTCGGCCATGCGCAGGAAGTACATGTAGGGCGATGGATTGGTGGCCCGTAAGGCGCGATAGATCGCCAGCGGCTGGGCCCGAGTAGCTTTCGTAAATTTTTGCGCGATCACAACCTGGTAGCAATCGCCGGCCGCAATGTACTCCTTAACGCTTTCCACCGCCGCTTCGAAATCCGCTCGCGGCCAGTTCGATTGAAACTGAACAGAACCGACAGGATTGCCTGAGGGCGCGTGAGGTTCGCGATTAGGACCTTCGAGCAACTGCTTCGCAACCTCTTCCGTCTCCCACACCGCCGCTTCAAATAGTTCGCGCAGGCGTTGGCGATCGCCTCGGGCTTCGTCGGTAAAAACAACGGAGGTAATCTCCATCTGCTGCTGCACACGATCAAATGCAACGACGGTGCGAAAAAACATCCAAACGGCATCGTTGGTTTCCGCTCGTGCCTCACCGTCGACATTCAGTACCGGTTCGAACCAGCACGCCGCGTCATAAGCGAGATACCCGACCGCGCCACCCGCCAGAGGCGCAAGTCCCTGACGGCGGGCGAGCTTTTTCTCACGGAAATAATCACGGAGAAACTCGACGGCGTTTTGATCGCGCACCTCGCGCTCGCCATTTTTTTCAACGATTGTCTGATGCCCGCGTCCGCGCGCAATCATCCATGGGCGAGCGCCGAGAAAGGAATAACGGGCGACGCGTTCGCCGCCCTCAATTGACTCCAGCAGAAATGCGTGAGGCGCATCCCTGGCGATTCGCAGGAAAGCGCCGACAGGTGTTTGTAAGTCAGCGAGAACCGCTCGCACTACCGGCACAACATTGCCCCGCGCGGTTTCGCGTTCAAATTCTTCGAAGGTTGCAGGCGTCAGATCAAGCATACAAGTTTAAAGTACTAACTTTAGTTGGGTTTTGCCTTACCTTCAAAGCGGCCACCGTCTTCTGCCCTCGGCAGCTGGAAAGTAACTCTGGCGCAGCGAGAACGAACTAAACTAGAATGCACGCGAATTCGATAATGAAGTGATGAACTTCTGATGTCTATCGTGCTGGGTACGCGTCTGGGCCGCTACGAAATCCGCTCAAAGATTGGCGAAGGCGGGATGGGCGAGGTCTATCTGGCGCGTGACGAGAAACTGAATCGCGATGTGGCAATCAAGGTTTTGCCGGCGACGTTCTCGCAGGACGCCGAGCGCCTGCGGCGGTTCGAACAGGAAGCGCAGGCGACCAGCGCCTTGAACCATCCAAACATTCTGGCGGTCTACGACGTGGGCACACACGACGGCGCGCCCTATGTGGTTTCAGAATTACTGGAAGGCGAGACGCTGCGGCAGCGACTTGGCGGTACGGCGCTCGGGCAGCGCCGGGCGATTGAATACGCGCTGCACATCGCACACGGACTTGCCGCCGCTCATGAGAAAGGGATCGTCCATCGCGATCTGAAGCCTGACAACATCTTCATCACCAAAGATGAGCGCGTGAAGATTCTCGACTTTGGTTTAGCAAAGTTAACCCAAGGTGACGCTACTCAGTCAGAAACCGACATACCTACGCGTCGCGTTAATACTGATCCGGGCGTGGTGATGGGCACGGTTGGTTACATGTCGCCCGAACAGGTCAAAGGGCGTTCAGTAGATCATCGTTCAGATATCTTCTCCTTTGGCGCAATTCTTTACGAGATGCTTTCCGGACGTCGAGCATTCCATGGAGAGTCGGCGGCCGAAACGATGAGCGCGATTTTGAAAGAAGACCCTCCAGAGTTATCTGACACGAACAAGACTATTTCCCCCGCATTAGAACGTCTGGTCCATCACTGTCTCGAAAAAGCCACCGAAGCACGTTTTCATTCAGCGCGCGATCTTGCTTTTGCCCTGGAAGCTATTACCGCGCCTTCGGGATCAAGCCCAACGACGATCGTTGTGACGCAGACCTCACAGGCAAGTCTTGCGGGAGCCGCCCCCAATTGGTTCGGAAGATTCCGTACTCACGTACCGTGGATTATCGCTGCCGTAGCTATCTTTTTAGCCATCACCTTTGCCTTTCTCTATTTTCGCCAACCAACATTGACGACCGGGCGAGTCATGCGCGCTTCGATACTTCCGCCGGAAGGTTCGTCGACTCTTTCTTCGGTTGCCGTTTCTCCTGACGGAACACGGGTGGTCTTCGCGACGCAGATCCAAGGCAAGTTCATACTTTGGATCCGAGCGATTGATGGAGGCGAGGACAGATCACTTCCCGGCACCGAGATGGCTGGTTTCCCATTCTGGTCGCCTGATAGTCGCTTCATTGGATTCTTCACGACTGACGGCAAATTGAAGAGAGTCGAAGCGACAGGTGGACCGGTTCAGACCCTGTGCGACGCACCGCGCGGGCGCGGCGGGACGTGGAACCGCGATGGCGTGATTCTATTTACGCCCGATACACGAGACCCGATTAACAAAGTTTCCGCAAGCGGCGGGACGCCGGAGCCAGTCACACATTTTGACTCGTCGCACACTTATCTCACGCACCGCTGGCCCCATTTTCTGCCTGACGGACAACACTTTCTTTTTTTCTCGCGGGTCGCTGGAGCAGACGCGGCGAAGTTTACCGGCATCTATACCGGCTCGCTCGGTTCCAAAGAAACGAAACTTCTAGTCAACAACGCCTCAAATCCTGTTTACACATCTTCCGGTTACCTGCTCTTCGTACGCGAAGGCAACTTGATGGCACAACCTTTCAATGCCAATCAGTTGCAAACTACAGGCGAACCTCTCGCGATCGCCCGAGGCATCTCCTACAACCGGAATTGGGATGTGGCAGATTTCTCGGCATCGGAAAACGGAGTTCTCGCCTACAGAGTTGATGCGGAACTTCAATCGCAACTCTCCTGGCTCGACCGCACGGGCAAGCAGATTGGTACGGTCGGCGAACCTAACTATTATCGAGCTCCCAGACTTTCGCCTGACAATCAGAAGATCGCTGTCGAGCGCATGGATCCAATCAAGCGAGAAGGAGACATTTGGCTGCTTGAGGCTTCGCGCAATTACGCGACGAGGTTCACTTTCACACCCGAGGCTCTTTTAGCTCCCGTCTGGTCTCCAGATGGCGACAAAATAATCTTCGCGTCTCAACGCAACGGCCCTAGCGACCTCTACCAGAAGTCCATAAGCGGAACGGGCAACGAGGAAGAGTTTTTAAAATCCAATGATTACAAAAATCCGTGTAGCTGGTCGCCGGACGGCCGCTTCTTCGCGTACGCCCTGATTGACCCCAAGACAGGTTGGGATATCTGGATTCTCCCGACGTTCGGAGAGCGCAAGCCATTTCCGTTCGTCAACACACCTTTTAATGAGACTGCCGCGCGTTTCTCACCCGACGGGCGCTGGATAGCTTATGGCTCAAACGAATCCGGGAGATCTGAAATCTATGTGAGCCCTTTTCCGGGACCCGGCGCCAAATTGCAGGTTTCAAACCGCGGAGTTGGACAGCCCAGTTGGCGCGGTGATGGAAGGGAGCTCTATTACAGGACACCTGATCTCAAGCAGCTGATGGCCGTCGAAATAAAGGCCGGTCCTACTTTCGAGATTGGCGCGACTAAGACTCTTTTCGAGGTACCCACCAGAATTCAGGACTACGACGTTACGGCCGACGGCCAGCGGTTCATTGTGGACATGCCCATCGGTCAAGAGCCTTCGACGGCTGTCACACTCGTTGTCAATTGGACCGCAGGCTTGATCGCGGTCTACGACGTGGGCACCCACGACGGCGCTCCCTATGTCGTGTCGGAACTTTTGGAAGGCGAGACGTTGCGCCAGCGCACGGGCGGCGCCACGCTCGCGCAGCGTCGCGTGATCGATTTCGCACTGCAAATTGCACACGGACTCGCGGCAGCTCATGACAAGGGCATTGTTCACCGCGATCTGAAGCCAGAAAATCTCTTCCTTACCAAAGACGGTCGTCTCAAGATCCTCGACTTTGGGCTGGCCAAGCTGACTGGAGCCGCTGACGCGAATCTCTCGCAGACCAGCATTCCGACGCGCCGCGTGAATACTGATCCCGGGAAGGTAATGGGCACGGTCGGCTACATGTCACCCGAACAAGTGCGTGGCCGTCCAGCCGATCACCGTTCCGATCTCTTTTCGCTGGGCGCGATTCTTTACGAAATGCTGACAGGTAAGCGCGCGTTCCACGGCGATTCGGCCGTGGAAACGATGAACGCCATCCTCAAAGAAGATCCGCCGGAGCTTTCCCAGACTAACCAGAACATCGCGCCGGCGCTGGAACGCGTGGTCGATCACTGCCTCGAGAAGAACCCGGAAGAGCGTTTTCAGTCGGCCCGCGATCTGGCATTCGCCATCGAAGCATTGTCCGGATCGACTGGCGCCTCGACTCAGACTGTTACGATGCCGGCAGTCGCCCCGCAATGGATTCGAAGACATGCGCTCACGGGTTGGATTGTTGCGGCTGTGGCAATTCTGTTGGCGATATTAGTGCTCGCGTTCACTTATTTTCGCAGCCCACCAACAAGCGAAAGCCGGGCGATGCGCTTCTATGTCTTGCCGCCCGAGGCGACGCGTTTTTCTACCGCTTGTGATTTCATTTCGCCGGACGGACGTCGTGTAGTTTTCGCCGCCGTCAATAAAGAGGGCAAAAGACAGCTCTGGATTCGCTCGCTGGACTCGCTCGACGCGCAACTTCTGCCTGGCACTGAGGATGCAACCCAGGCCTTCTGGTCCCCGGATAGCCGCTTCGTCGGATTCTTTGCCGGGACAAAACTGAAGAAGGTGGAAGCCTCCGGCGGACCCGCGACGACGCTTGCTGACGGGCAGGCTGTTCATGGCGCCGCCTGGAGCCGTGAAGGCGTCATTATCTTCAGTCCAAATGCCGTCGGTGGGCTCTACAGAATGTCAAATGATGGCGGATCCGCAACGCCCGTGACCACCCTTGATGCGACGCGAAACGAAAGCATTCACGCCTGGCCTCACTTTCTCCCGGATGGACGTCACTTTATTTATCTCGCGCGTAGCACTCTGCGAGAGAAGTCCGCAATCTACGTGGGCTCGATCGATTCAAAGGAGTCAAAGTTTCTGATCAATGCCGACTCGACACCGGCATACGCTCCGCCGGGTTACTTACTTTTCCTGCGCGAGCGCACCCTGATGGCCCAGCCGTTTGATGCCGCCAAACTTCAAGTGACTGGTGACGCGCTTCCCATTGCGGAACAGGTGGGCTTCAACTCCGGCAATGGCCGGGCATTCTTCTCAGTCTCAGACAATGGCGTACTTGTTTATCGTACCCGAGTCTTCCTGGACACGCAGCTCGCATGGTTCGATCGAACGGGCAAACAGATCGCACAGTTGGGAACTCCGGCTCAAATCGTTGGCGTGGTGCTCTCGCCTGATAACAAACGAGTGGTTGCCAGCCGCCTGGATAATCAGTCAGGTGCGACCGACCTCTGGTTAATCGACCAGCAGCGGGAAACCAGATTCACATTCGACCCGGCAAACGATTCAAGTCCTGTCTGGTCGCCCGATGGCGTCCAGGTTGCGTTTAACTCGAGCAGATCAGGTGTCTTTGATATTTATACGAAATCTGCGAGTGGCGCCGGAAACGAGGAAGTAATCTTGAAATCGACTAATGCGAAGGGCTCTACCGACTGGTCTCCCGATGGTCGATTCATTCTCTATACTGAGCTCGATCCCAAAACAAACGCTGATTTATGGATCTTGCCATTGTTCGGCGACCGCAAGCCTTTTCTGTTTCTCCAGACCCCTTTCGGCGAAGCTGGGGGTCACTTCTCACCGAATGGACGATGGATCGCTTACATTTCCAATGAGTCGGGAACCAATCAGATCTACGTGCGGCCGTTTCCGCCTGCGGGCGGTCAATGGATGGTTTCAACCACCGGCGGCAACCAGCCGCGCTGGAGGAAGGACGGGAAAGAGCTGTTCTATATGAGTCCTGACAGAAAGCTTATGGCCGTGGACGTGAAAGAAGATGGGAACACGTTCACAGCCGGCAGAATCCTCGCCTTCACCGCTGACCGTCGTCTTGAACTGGACCGCCGGGCTGAAACGATGAGAAGCATAGAGTTCAACCTTTGGTTGCGTTTCGTACCCATAATCTAAAGATTGAACTCTGAACTTTTATTGTCATGACTCTTGATGCCGGCACAAAACTTGGTCGCTACGAAATCCGCTCAAAGATCGGCGAAGGCGGAATGGGCGAGGTCTATCTCGCCGACGATACCAAGCTAAGTCGCAAAGTGGCGATCAAAGTATTGCCCGCCATGCTCTCGCAGGATGAACATTCTGATTGTTCATGACGTCGGCACGCATACCGGCTCACCTTATGTCGTGTCAGAGCTGCTCGAGGGCGAGACGCTGCGCCAGCGAATTAGCGGACCAGCTATGGTGCCGCGTCGAGCGCTTGATTTCGCCCAACAAATCGCGCACGGCCTCGCCGCGGCGCACGAAAAAGGCATCGTGCATCGCGATCTTAAGCCAGAGAACATCTTTGTCACTAAAGATGGACGCCTGAAAATCTTGGACTTCGGTCTGGCAAAGCTAACCCAGGCTGAAAGCAGCCAGTCGCAAACCGACATACCAACGCGGCGCGTGGAGACCGATCCCGGCATTGTGATGGGCACGGTCGGTTACATGTCACCCGAACAGGTGCGCGGGCTCGCAGTCGATCAACGCACGGACATTTTTTCTTTTGGGACGATCCTTTACGAGATGCTTTCCGGCCGTCGCGCATTTCATGGCGAGTCAGCGGCCGACACGATGAGCGCGATACTGAAAGAAGATCCGCCTGATCTTTCCGACTCTTACCACAACATCTCTCCGGCGCTCGACCGCCTGGTAAATCATTGCCTGGAAAAGAATGCCGAAGAGAGGTTTCATTCGGCGCGTGACCTCGCTTTTGCGCTGGAAGCACTTTCCGGATCGGCGCCTGTTTCCAGTCAAACGATTACCGCCATCTCTGGTCCGGCGATCTCATCAAAGATAAGGAAGCATCTGCCCTGGATCGTTACGGGTATCCTGGCGCTGGCGCTCCTGGCAACCTTGCCCCTGGTTATCTCTTCCTTCAGGCAGGTGCCAAGTCGTGTGAACGTGATCCGCGCAGCCATCAATCAACCCGAAAACGTAAACTTTCTGCCGCGTAGTCAGTTTGCAGTTTCGCCGGATGGTCAGCGCATCGTAATTGTCGTTCGCCCGCCGAGTGGAAAACAGATGCTTTGGATTCGGCCGCTGGGAGCGCTTACCGCGCAACCACTCGCCGGCACCGAGGACGCCACGTATCCTTTCTGGTCGCCCGACAACCGCTTTATCGGATTCTTTGCGCAATCAAAATTGAAAAAGGTGGATGTATCCGGCGGTCCTCCGCAGACGCTTTGCGATGCGCCAAACGGACGCGGCGGCACTTGGAATCGCGATGGGGTAATTGTCTTCGCTCGTGATAACTACAGCCCGCTCTATCGCGTTGCAGCCGGCGGGGGAGCGCCAACTCCTGTCACCAAGCTGGACGATTCGAAATTACAAGCGACGCATCGGTGGCCCTGGTTCCTTCCAGATGGCCACCACTTCCTTTTCCGTTCTGGCACTACATCCTCGGCCTCCCAGAAAGAAAACAATGGGATTTATCTGGGATCGCTTGATTCCACCGAACAAAGATTAATCTTGCGCGTCGATACTACCCCTGCTTATGCATCGGGCTACTTGTTGTTCGTTCGGGACAACACGTTGATGGCTCAACCGTTCGACGAGAAAACATTTCAACTGACAGGTGAGGCCGTCCCGGTTGCTGAACAGGTTCAATTCGATTTTTCACTTTCACGCGCAGCCTTTTCAGTTTCACAGAATGGCGTCTTAGTTTCCCAAAGTGGGACCGCTTTAGCCGACCGGGAACTTCTGTGGTACGAGCGCGATGGCAAGCAGACAGGTTCAGCAGGCATGCCCGCATTGTATTCTCAGCCGCACCTTTCACCTGATGGGCAGCGGCTGGCGACGGCCATTTTTGATCTTAAAGCCGGCAGTCCGGACCTTTGGATTTACGAATTGTCGCGCGATGTGCCGGTGCGATTCACGTTCGATCCGGACTTTGACGCGAACCCCATTTGGTCGCCCGATGGCAGCCGCATCGTGTGGGGTTCAAATCGAAAGGGCCGTTATGACCTGTATCAAAAGCTGTCGAGCGGTGCCGGCAACGATGAAGTTGTTCTGGAGACGGAAGAGAATAAGACTGCAACATCATGGTCAGCGGATGGACGTTTCATTGCTTTCACCAGCACCAATATCAAGGGGAACACCCAGAACGATATCTGGATTCTGCCGTTGTTTGGTGACCGCAGACCTTTTCCGTTTTTGCAGACACCAGCTAACGAAATCGATGCGCAGTTTTCGCCCGGTCGCTGGGTTGCCTATGTCTCAGACGAATCGGGAACTAATCAAGTGTACGTTGCGCCGTTTCCGGCCGCGGGCGGCAAGTGGCAGGTTTCACGGAGCGGCGGCACGGAACCACGATGGCGAGGCGATGGAAAAGAAATTTTCTTCCTTTCTCCCGACCACCAATTGATGGCGGTGACCGTGAACCCAAAGGATTCCAGTCTGGAAGTTGCCAATGCCGAAACGTTATTCGAAGTACACCCGGCAAACCCGCCCGGTTATCATTACGATGTGACCAGCAACGGCAAACGCTTTCTGGTAGATACCACCAAAGAAGGAAACTCCACGC
>WNFY01000033.1_pt1 | contig 82204 bp, 64 predicted proteins | sample 5400091 | NCBI WGS metagenome assembly WNFY01 (sample SAMN13153364, study PRJNA577476) | soil metagenome | isolation source: 60 cm soil or saprolite under grassland replicate 1 | place: USA:California | collected 2016-06-15
ATGCAACCAGCAAGAGGTATGTGTCTTTCCTTGAAAGGACGCTTCAAGCTTCTGAGCGAAAGCTTCTTCATGACTTTACTTTACTTGCCTAAGAAGCATCACAGGAGGTTACTGAAGAGATCAAACCCTCTCTTTTTTCGGCAGATGGCTCATGTAGCCAGCACAGCTGTGCGCTGCTGGTCTCATCGGCACACACCAAGCGTAGCACAGGAGGGTGGCACAACAACGGGTAATACCTGGACAGGGGACGGGAGAAGGCGGCAAGCAGGACAATTGTGGAGCTTGCACAGGCCCCTCCTGGCAGAGGCGAGTTGGCTTCCTAGCACCCAGAGCAATACGAGTGCCCACATGCTTTGAGCATTGAACCATCATCTTCGTGAACATTCGAACGCACCAGCAGTGGGCTTTTCGACAAGCAGATGCAAGCAGATAGTTGCTCTGCCTCTCTCTCAAAACTACACTTTTTTCTCCCGGAAACAAACGGATTGGGAAAGATGTTCCACTCCTCATCTCTTTTAAGAGGATAGGAACGAGTCGGACAGACAAGGCATCTCGTAAAAAGAAGTATATTCTCGGAATGCATAGTACTCTTTCAGGAAAGAGGTGATATGTTACTTTGAGTAAGTTGGCTTGCTAGCACGTTGCATAGCACAATAACATATCATTCTCACTTGAAAACAGTATTAGTACATCTTCTCCACCATTGTAAACCAAACCATAAATCTCAAATCTGACAGAAAGTGATTAGTAATTGGAGAGTATTTCTTGGGTCATTACCAGTAGTGGGAGATGGAGTTTACAGTTGTTTGCTGGCGTTCATGTGGCCCTTGCAGGGCGGCTTCATAATCCGTTGGTGCTTGCCGGTGGTTGCTGTCAAGCGTCGACCATGCTCTCACCCTCTGGTCAGACTCTCTCTCCTCCCTCAGCGATCAGGAAAATATGCTTTAATGTAGCTGTTTTGCCAAGCATAGCGCTCGCGCCACAGTAGCGTTCCTCCGTTAGTTCAATGGCGCGTTCCACTGCTTCGGACCGAAGATTGTGACCGGTAAAGATGTGCTCGACCGTAATATCAAGAAAAACTTTTGGATGCTCTTCAGCACGCATTCCGTGTACGCGTAACTCGTATCCAGTGATTTCCTGGCGCTTCTTCCTTAGGATAGTGATAATATCCATGCCAGCACAACTTGCCAGGGCCACTAGCAACATTTCCATGGGCTGTGGACCGCTATTCTGACCGCCATTATGCTCGGCCGCGTCGAGTATCACATGATGTCCAGAACCAGTCTCGACATCAAAGCGCATCCCTGTTACTAATGTTGCTCGTACTGTCATATCATTTGCCATAGCTTGCTCCTCTTTCAACTGAGCTTTTCCTTTCCACTAGGATAGCGCGCCCATCTGCAACGATTGCTCCATCTGGTCCTGCAAGGACTGGATTCAGGTCAAGTTCGACGATTTCAGGGAAATCGGTCAATACCCATGCCACTGCCTGTAAAGTATGGATAAGTGCATTCTCGTCAACAGCAGTATTGCCACGAACACCGGCTAATAAGGAGTATCCCTTTACTTCACGTATCATCCCGTGCAATTCATTGATGCCAGCAGGCACAAGTCTATAGGAAGTATCGTGTAGTATTTCGACGAATATGCCTCCAAGACCAAACATCAGCATTGGTCCAAATTCAGGGTCGCGCAAGCCACCGATAATTACTTCTTGCCCGATTACCAGTTCTTGGACGCTTACCCCCTGAATCCGTGCCGTAGGTTGTTTGGTACGGATCGTTGCCAGCATCTCCTCGAACGCAGTTCCAACCTCTGCCGGCAAGACACCGACTCGTACCCCGCCGATATCGGATTTGTGGCTGATGTCAGGTGAAACGATTTTCAGCACACATGGTTTGTTTAGCACCTGCCCTGCTGCTAGAGCCTCAGCGGGGTTAGTACACAATGTCCCTCGTGGTATCTTTGCGCCATAAGCCGCAAGGAGGGACTTGACTTCACTCTCAAGCAGTATGGTGCGATTCTGTGTGCGCGCTTTAGCAAGGATGTTGGCCGCTTGTTCGTGTATCCCTGGTGGTGGGGGTCCTGGCTTGGCCTGGTATGCTGCACGAACGCGGTGATTCTCTGCATAAGCAACAATGGCTGCTGCTGTGCGGGCGGTTCGCTCCGGCCATTCGTAGACTGCTATACCGGCATCCTGTAAGATCGCCTTGTTTTCATCTCCTTCACTTCCGACTACCCAGCAAACATACGTTGGTTTAGCTATTCCTCGTTCGCTTTGGCAACGCAGCACTGCATCTCGTACTGCCTCGACATTTTCGCGCATCAAGGCCGAGCGTTGCAATAGGATTGGGATGATGATATCTACCTCGGCACAGTCATATAGAGCTTCGATGCTACCCGCATACATGGTTGGGAAGTGTGCCCATGCAGGCGTTACATCAACCGGGTTGCGTGGGCTTGCGTAGGCTGGGATCAATGGCGAAATACGTTCCTGGGTTTTCTCTGGCAATTCCGGTACACTCAGCCCAAAGCGCTCGCACATGTCAGCAAGTTCGACACCTGTGCCACCTGAATTCGTGATGATAGCTGCGCGGTTACCTGGTGGCAGAGGCTGGCGACTCAGCCCCTCGGCGATGTCCACCATCTCAAGTCCGCTTTCGGCCAGGATAGCTCCTGCCTGACGTACTGCTGTGATAAAGGCTGTAGTATCGCCTGTCAAAGCGGCAGTATGTGAAGCTGCTGCGCGACGGCCAGCTCTTGATCGTCCAGTTTTGGTAATTACCACAGGTTTGCGTTTTGCAACTCGTGCAAGGGCTTCATAAAATGCTCGCCCATCACTCACAGACTCCAGGAATAAACACAGAACTTTGGTTTCGTCGTCGTGCTCGAAGTAGTTGAGTATCTCGTGATCTGTCAGGTCAGCTTTGTTGCCGTGCGAGAGGATTTTAGCGAAGAGCAAACGACGCTGTTGGGCCAGTCCAAAGATCGCCATACCATAGGCGCCGCTTTGCGTGACAAGAGAAATGCCTCCTCCTTTGGGAGGTAGACCAAGGCCCATCGAAGCATTCAAACCCAGGTTACAGTTGTATAAGCCGAAGCAGTTAGGGCCAATTAAACGCACGCCACCCGCGTGCGCAGCTTCGAGTAGAGCATCTTGCCGGGCCTGACCTTCTGGGCCGATTTCAGCGAAGCCTCCACTGAGCACTAATGCAGTGGTTGCGCCAACATCCGCACAATCACGCATAGCCTCGACACAAACCTCAGTTGGAAGCGCAATCACGGCCAGGTCTATCTGATGAGGTATATCTTGCAATCGTTTATACGCCTGTTGTCCCATAATCTCTGTTTCACCTGGATTGATCGGGTACAACTCCCCGGGATAGCCCTCAACCAGGTTGCGCATGAGTATATATCCAAGTTTACCAGGCTTGGCCGAAGCGCCGATAAGCCCTATACTGTGCGGGTTAAATGCAGCATCGCCCCAGTTATTCATATAGCCATCTCCCTTCTCCAACAAATAATGCCGGTTCACCACCTGTGTGGAGGAATAAAATTGTCTCTTCGCGTTTGAAATATCCCACACGAGTACAGGCAAGGAACCCTGCCATAGCTTTGCCAGTATAGGTTGGGTCGAGAAATATACCTTCACAGCGTGCCGTCAATCGAATAGCTTCCGCGCCTTCTGAAGTGGGTATTCCATAGCCTGGGCCAATAAAGCCGCCGTGGACAATAACGTCATGTGGAACAATGGTGCTGGTAAAGCCCAAACGCTCGACTGCTGCCTGTGCCAGGGAAAGCACTCTTGCCTGTACTTCATCCACGGGTCTGCTAGCGGTAAAGCCCTCGATACGCCACGGTAGATGTAACAGATGAACACCTGCCAGTAGCCCAGCATGTGTCGCACATGAGCCAGTTGCCAATACGATTGCATCTGGCACTATACCCTTAGCGGCACATTGTTCAGCTAGCTCATAAACGGCCTGTACATATCCGAGTGTGCCGAGTACAGAGGCTCCCCCACGAGGGATGGTATATGGTTTGCGTCCGTTTGATCGTAACTCACCTGCTGTTTCTTCAATGGCTCCATCTACCGAGGCGCGGTCAGGATTGCCAGTAAAACGTATATCTGCTCCCAATAAGCGAGTCAAACGATAGTTGCCCTGTACCTGGGAAGGTGGGGTTCCTGAATAGATTGCTACCATGTGAATTCCGGCATAGGCGGCAACGGCAGCGGTTGCACGCACATAATTTGATTGCGGCCCAGCACCTGTAACGAGCGTGTCTGCTTGTTGCGCCAGAGCATCTGCCAGCAGGAATTCCAACCCGCGTATTTTGTTGCCTCCAAAACCAAAGCCAGTCAGATCATCACGTTTGATCAAGATTTTGGGACCGCCAATCTCTGCTGCTAACCGTGGGGCTTCCATGATTGGTGTTGGCAAGAAAGCCAGTAGTACACGGGGGATGTTTTGCAGACCAATTTCATCCAAGCTCATCATTTTTCCCAAGTTCTGCTAAGACTTGATCGACCATTGCAGCGCATTGACCGGTATGCTGGCGATAATCGAAAAGGGTTTCGATCTCTTGTGCCGAGAGATGGGCGCATATCTGGGGATTACTCAAAATGGCCTCCTTCAATCCACGACCGGGGGTATGGGCGTTCATCGCGGTTTCGTATACCAAAGTGTGGGCGCTTTGTTTGCCGATACGTTCAGCGAGCGCAAGCATCACAGCTTCGGAGAGCACGAATCCTCCTGTTGCCTCAAGGTTAGCCCGCATGCGATCCGCATGGATTACAAGATTTCCCGTGAGTGTGCGCAGTAACGCAAGCAATTTAGCAGCCGTAAGGGAAGTCTCCGCTAAGACTGCCCATTCAGCCTTCCAGGAGCGGCCATCACGCTCATGGTCATGCACCAGGCTCTCATTTATGAGCGAGGCATCATGCCGAATGACGCGGGCCAGCGTTCCCAGGTGTTCGGATATCTCTGGATTGCGTTTATGCGGCATGGTAATGCTACCCACGGTTCCAGTGACGAAACCCTCACTGACCTCTCCGATTTCTGTGCGTTGCAGGTTATACACTTCCTGGCCTATTTTATCGCCAGTAGAAGCAATGAGTGTGAGCAAGTTAAACCACTCAGCAATGCAATCGCGTGCATTCGTCCATGAGATGAGGGGAGTGTTCAGTCCGAGTTTCTGCATAAAGCTCTTTTGCAGTTCCAACGCGTTCGCCCCTAGTGATGAGAGGCTGCCGACGCCACCTGCAAGCTGCCCAATGTTTACGCGTGAGGCAAGGTCTTGCAATCTCTGACGATGCCGCCGCACTTCCAATGCCCAGATTGCTACCTTGAAGCCGAAGGTGATTGGTAAACCTATCTGCCCGTGCGTGCGTCCCGCCATGACTGTGTCGCGGTGCTTTAATGCGAGTTGCGAGAGATTGGTTTCGATTGCTTTCAGTTCGCGGCGAACGATTTCGCACACGCGTTGGAGTACCAGAGAGGTCCAGGTATCGGTAATATCCTGCACTGTTGCACCATAGTAGAGCCATTCACCGCTATTGCCGGGGCAACGTTTTTGAAGAGCACGGATCAGGCCTAAGGTAGAATGATTGGTAGCTTCAAACCCTTCACGCACTTCCTCGAAGAAGGCCGCGTCGAGTTCGACCGTTCGGCAGGTTGTCGCAACGCTTTGAGCGGCTTCAGGGGGAATCAAACCAAACTCTGCCTGTGTCTCCGCAAGTGTGGCCACAATTTCCAGCCAGGAGCGCGTGCGTGGCACATCGTCAAAAAGAGCGCGTAGCTCAGGCGTTCCCCAGGAGTTCTGATAGATGAGGGAGTCTGTTAAGTGAACAGGCATCAAGCACCTCCACAGAGCTGCTGAGCGGTCTGGATAAGATCATCTTCCGCAGCAGTGATTTTCGCGAATGTAGTGTTGTACCAGGAGGTGCAGGCATCCAACGTGTACTGGCATTCCGAAAGCATCTTAGAGAGCGGTTCAGGAGCTGCTCCACCAATTCCCTGACGAGCAGCTATGGCTGTTGCCGGGTCGGTTGCATGCGCGAATGCAGTTTCTGAAAGATAAAAAGGACGATTCAGTATTGCCTGAGCTGCCGCATCCAGGTCTGCAGTTGAAAGTTCACGCATAGTTCGATTGGTTTGTGAGGCCTCACGCACGAGTCGTCCAACGATACGATGAGCAGTGCGAAAGTCGAGACCAGTTTCGAGTGTGATTGTCTCAGCCAGATCGGTGGCCGTTGTGAAGCCGTTCGACAAACGTTCCGCAGCGATAGAAGGATGAAAACTCATCCCCTTTAACACTCCATCCATGAGTGTGGCAACACCTGTTGCCATCTCGAGCGCGCGTGGCACGTCACCATACATAAAGATGCGGTTGTCTACCTGGCCGGAGGGAGTACGTCCAAGAGTTGCAGCGCTTGTTTGCATACCGATTAACTCGTTTGTAGCGCCACGCACATATGCCAAGGAGTAGGGATTCTTCTTCTGAGGCATGATTACACTGGCTCGCGCGTAGCCATCAGAGAGTTCAACCAGATCAAATTCAGCGGTCGCAAAGATTTGGAGATCTTCGGCCAGCCTATCTAGATTCACGAGGGCAGAGACAACCACCGAGAGTGTCTCAATCGGGCTGTCAGGTTGCCACATAGCATCACGTGCATGCTGCGCAAGCCCATCGAAACCTAGTAATTCGGCCAGTCGCTCGCGGTTCTGTGGCAAGCGTGAACCGTTGACACTCCCGCAACCAGCGGGGCTTTGGTTTGTGCGATTGTACAGCGACTGAAGACGCTCAAGGTCGCGGAGCTGAGGATAGGCGAAACCAAGGAGGTAATGACCAAAGGTCGTTGGCTGGGCAGGTTGCAGGTAGGTATAGTCGGCCATGAACGCTGAACGATATTCGCCGGCTCGTTCGACAAGAGCAGCACCAGCTTTCATTAAGGCGCTGGTAAATGCCAATACATATGATCGCACTGTGATACGGTAGCCTGTTGTTGTTGATTCGCGACGAGCGCGTCCAGCTCCTAGCCACCCAACGGCGGCTGTTCGTGAAGCCAACCAGGCTTCACGATTCGTATAGAGATCACCCAATTCTGGGGTGGGATTGAAGTCAGAAGGATACTTGTGCAGGGTCAGCAGCGCATCTAATAAAGCGGATCCGTCTGCGGAGGGGATTATACCTGCTTCGATAAGCATTACAGTATGCGCAATATCAGCAAGGCTCATTCCTCTGAACAGGGCTAACTGATCTGCCAATTCACGAGCAAACGCAGTTTGCACAAGTTCTCTTGCTGGCCCGCTGGCCAATCTGCTACCTACACCCAGTACTGAATTGTTCTCGTTCTTTTCTCGATCTAAGGAAGACATGGACGACCCATCAGGCTGTTTCAGCAGCGTAGTCACCTCTTCTCACTATTTTGTGGTGATACGACAGATACTGTTTCTTGAGTACCTGGTTCTTCGATATTTTCTGGATGCCACTGGCCCGTTCGTTCAAGTTCCTCAGCTATACGGTAGAACGTCTCAAAGCGTAACCCTGCTCGCAATGCCTCGAGGGCCAGCACCTCTCCTGTTGGAATATTGCCAAGATTGACGTTTGGACCGAAGTGCTGAATCAGGTATGTTTGCTGATTCTTGAGCGGAGCCTCCCAAATCAGGCGGTCTACCAGTGGTCCCATGCGCTCACATATAGCTGCCACGGCTTCGGTATGCACTGCTCCATTATCGTCATAGATACCGATGCCCTTGCCGGATTCGCGAGATTCGACTGTGACGTATTGCGCGCCCCACTCGATATCCTGGAGAGCTTGTTCAGCCAGTTCAATAGCTGTGGGTTGTTTCATTGGATCTTTCTTGCCAACCTCGGTGATCGCTGTCAGCCCATGATCGAGCGAACAACGGATGACGTTGCGACGGCGATGTAGTGGTAGCGGGATTGTGCCGTCTGAGATCTCTACTGCACTGAAGCCCAGTGAGTGCGCATGTTGCATAAATGTGCGACAACTACCACGCACAATGGCGACTTCGAGTAAGGTTCCCCCTGGATACGTCAGAACGCCATGGGCTGTAAGGTATAACAGCTTGCGGCGCAGAACATCCGCCGGCACAAAAGCAGAAGTACCAAAGGTGCATTTCCAGTGGTCAATCAGATCGCCACACATCTCTAGCATATCGGCAGTTGCGGCCGGGCCATGACCTTTATCGATTACCATGGTGATCCCGTTTTTGCGTGGTGGCTCTGTCCGCCCGGGCAACAGACCTTCAACCACATGTGCCCATGCTCGTTCAGGCATAAACGACCTCCTCGGATAGTTTCCGTAGCGCTGACTCAACCATCGCGAGATCTGCGCCCCAGGGAACTACCATCGTATTTTTATCTTGTTCAATATGGGTTTCAAGCAGACAGCATTTTAACAAAGTAGCTTCTTTGCGTTCGCCAGCAATACGACGCGGACACATCTCAACACGTGGTGGTTCATCTCCATAGAAATGCCGGTGGAATTGCAGACTTCGTTCACACCCGATCATAGTCCAATCATGGCGTTCTGGACGTTGATCCAGAAAGTATACCGGCGCGGAGAGTGAATCCAGGCCACCAGAGCGGCAAGGTACCAGGTAAGCTGATGGATGTACGGTTTTTGCCAGGTCTAGTACCTCGATACGCTCCAGTTCTAAACGAATAGGAGGGAGATCAGCGTAGCTTAAGACTTGCTTTGCCAGCCCATACAATTTTGGTGGCTCTGGTGGTGCGACCTCCACAACTCGCACTACCAGGGGATTGGGGTGGTGGATGAAGTTGACATGGTCGTACAATCCCTCGACTACCAGGGTACCATTAGGGCCGACGCTATGTTCAAATGCTACCTGGGCCAGAGTGGAACGGTTAGCCGGGTCTACGTCTGAACATTTTACATAGGTGCATGTGTCTGGCAAGCCCAGTAACTCGACGGAGGTAATCTGTGAGAAGAGTGGTTCACTTTCAGCACGGGTTATTGCGACTACAGCGGTTTCTCCCTTGTTACTACGCAGTACGATAAAATCGGTACGACGATAGGCCTCGCGGTTGAGCAATAACTCTGTGATTGCTTGCTCAGTCATTGGCCCGTCGTAGTGCTGTACGCTGACCCTGCGATAGGGCAGTGGAACTAGATTTTGTACAGACGCCCACGTCTGGTTTTGAGAAAGGTCAAGCATCGACTTCTCACCTCCTTCATGGCTCAAATGGCAGTGCAGATTACTTACAGGTCACGCAAGTCAGGTGAACCGGCACGCAAGCGGCACAGTTGTACAAAGTGTTCCGGGTTAAGGAACAGCTCGTTCATATTGCCCATTTCGTCGATGGTGATACCCTCGGGCCTGCGCATCAGGTGATCGAGATACTGGAAAGCGTCCTTCGCCCCAAATCCCACATGGTGGAATCCGAGTAACCTGCGGCTGTCCCCATCGACAACTGCCTTTTGGAAACCCGATAATTCAGGATACATAAAGGCGTAGAGCATCGTGCCTTCAGCACAGGGAAGCGGGATGTCTTCATGGGGTACTCCCTTAGGCGGCATTTGAATCACAACGACATTTTCATAGCGTTGCCTAGCTTCCTCCTCAGACAAACCAACCCAGGTTATCTCATAGGTGGAATGCAGGAAATCTGGGTAATCGGTCCAGTCGAATTCGCAGGGTTCGCCCATGATGTTGCGGGCTGCGGTCACGCCCCCCTTACGAGCTTTGAACATCTCCATCGGTGGGCCGATCAGGTCACCGATCGCATAGATATTGGGTACGCTTGTGCGCATGTGTTTGTCGACGAGAATCTCACCTTTCTCTCCGACTGTCACGCCAAGCACCTCTCGATAGTGTTCGGATTTGGGCCGCTCGCCTGTGCCAATGAACACAAAGTCACATGCCAGGGACTGCTCTGTGCCATCTTGCATACTATGAATAATGACTTCTTTTACATTGCCGTTGCTATCACCTATGATTGCGACTGGTTCAACTCCCTCGAGAATCTGCATCCCGCGCTTCCGCATGCCATCGACTATATACTGGCGCAGGTCTTCGTCAACATGGTGAAGGCTGGATGTGCGCATCAGGGGTTTGCGCGCTGCAATGGTGGTGGGGCAACCGGCCGCCTGGAAGAATGATCCATATTCAATAGCAACCTTTGAGCCGCCGATAATCACGCAGCGCTGTGGCTCGAAGTCGAGCTCTTCGATCAGCGATACAAAGTCGTATACCCCATGCAGGTCTATTCCAGGAATATTAGGAAATACCGTTTCTGCACCTGTGCCAAGCACGAGATTATCCGCCTGGAAGCGCTCGCATGCTACTTCGACGGTGTGAGTATCAATGACGGTCGCCGGGGCGTTTAAAATGTATTCCAGGTCAAGTTGTTCTTTGGATTGCCAGTTCATGAAAGCATGAGCGCTTCCACGCCCTTCCTTAAATAGCTGAACCATCTGAAGGATAGATGCTCGCAGGTGAGTGGCATCAGGAAACCAGAGTTTTCCTGAGAACCAACGCATAAGATCCAGTTCGCGAGCCGCTTCGGAGAAGAGGTGGTGTGGTACGCACGCCAGGTGAGGGCAACTTCCTCCGAGAAATGGCCAGCGATCAACGATAAGCTGCCGTCCTCCCATGGCGCGCAGATAGCCTGAGCCGAAGCGTCCCCCTGCTCCACCTCCGACAAAGATTGCATCATACTTCCTATTGTCGTCGCGATGGACGTTATAGATTGGCTCGCTCTTCTTCTCAAAATCTCCTATAAGATGTCTCCATTGAATATTCGTGGTAGTGGTGGCGGTGATATCCACAAGCATGTCTCCTATAGATCGAAGCACCGGGACAAGTCTGTTGACTTGAACTCACGCTGGTGCGTCCGAAGTGGGTCAAAACGACGGATCAACGCGACGTGTGCTTGCGTGGGGAGTGGCACAGCGCTCACCTCCGACGCGATCACCGGTTCGAATTCGGTGTTGTCCAGCACGTCCTGGACGGTCGTATCAGGGTAGAGCGCACGCAGGCGTAAGACGTGCGATACAGGTTCAAAATCGAATACGCCTAACTCGGTCACGACCCAATCTGGACCTCCACCACGCAAGCCCAAGGCCTGGCGGGAGATACCATCACGTGAGTCGTGGCCGATCGAGGAGATAAAATCAATATGCTTTACGAAACGAAACTGGCGTTTACCAGCCTTATTTGTTGAAGCGCGATGTCCTGTAGTCCAGATGGTAATGTGCTGGACATCACCAGAGAGGTTACAGCCACCGCCGCCGCCGGGTAGTTTGACTCGTGGGGTATCAGGATCGCCAATGGCGGTGACGTTCAAGTTACCGTGGCGGTCGACCTGTACGCCTGAGAGGAACATGCGGCCCATGTCACCACGAGCGGCCATATCGAATAAGTCGCTGATACCGATGGCCATAACGCTCCCTCGATTGAGAGACCAGTCATTCGAAGTAGGGGGTAGAAAAGGCGGATCGGGGTTGATGCCATATGTAGCGCCCTCGACATGCACCATGTGCGAAGCATGGGTTCGTCTGGCTAAGAGCATAGCGAGTGTCGGTACGGGTGAGCCATAGCCATGAAAAACTAATTCGCCGTCCTGAATGGTACGAGCGACCTGGTAGATCATTACTTCTGGAAGTGTAGCATAGGTGACTGGTTCTGCGTTCATGCAATGGCTCCTTCAGGTGCTGTGAAGAGTGCACGCCAGGCATCATTGCCATCTTTCCAGCTTTCAAGCTCGATGAGTTTTGCTGAACCGCCGATGCGAGAAAGATACTCGCCATGGGTTGCAGGTCCGAACACATATTGTGCTAGGTACTCATTCCTAAACGTGTCAGGTCCTGCCTGTGCTGCATGGTAGTAGTTGGTCAGGTGTGCACGGTCGTAGGCATAAAATGGGTAACACGAGGTAGGATGCGCACCATAAGGAGCCTCAACGACAGACTCAACCCAGAAGTATGGTACGTTCGGTTCCATCGCGCGCAGCTTGTCTGTTGGCAAAATCTTCTCAACTGAGGCAATTACATGTTTAGAGGCTCTGATGAAAAAGAGATCCGCGACCAGTGGCGGTAATATCTTCAAGTTGCCTTGAGCGTCACCATATTGTGCGTGAATGATAGCGACATCCGGGGCGAGCGCAGGTACAAGCACCAGTGGTAGGTCTGTGAATGGACAAGTCATGGTTTTATACTCTGGGTGTAGTCGTAGGAAATCGGTACCCTGTACGCTTCGCACCGGCAGAAATGGCACACCGAACTCGGCAGCTCGCAATTGCTGGATGATTGTATGGCAACACGTGTCATGTATCTGCACTCGCCCGCTTTCACAAGCGCGACGAAAGTTAGGCGCCATACCAAAATCTTGTTCAAAGCCTATATAAGATTCCTCGACAATGTTGATGACACCAGCTCCACAGAGAAGATCTACATCTACGCCGTGTGCTGTACCTACGGCTCGCAGGTTACGTCGTCCCTGGCGCACGAGTTCGCGCAGCAAGGCCATCGGCTCGCGCCAAGATAGGCCGCCACCAATGGCAATGGTCATACCATCTTGGACAATGCATGCAGCTTCGGCCAGCGACATTCTCTTATTCTCTGAAGTAAAGACAGACATTATTCTTCCTCGCCTTTTTGCATTTCAGTCTTATTTAATTATCCAGCCGCCATCTATTACGAGCATGTGACCTGTTACGTAATCGGCTTCGTCAGAAGCAAGGTAGACGGCTGCGGATGCGATATCTTCCGGTTGACCAACACGGCCCCAGGGAGTCATATCGAGAACCTGCTGGCGTAGTTCAGGAATGTCTAATCGCCAGCGAGTCATGCCAGTCTCAACCATACCAGGGCAAATAGCGTTGACTCGAATATGGTTGGGGGCGTAGTCCATCGCTAAGGCACGTGTAAATGAGACAACTGCACCCTTTGATGCGTTGTACGCAGCACGTTGTGGGAAAGGCACAAAACTGGCTGCGGATGCAATATTGACGATCGTGCCACTACCCTGCTCTAACATCCTTTTGATTGAAGCACTGGCAACGCGAAACACCCCGTTCACGTTGACCGCCATCACACGCTCCCACTCTTCATCTGGTGTTGTGTGTGCGAGCATAGCCTCGCGAGAGCCAGAAATCCCTGCATTGTTCACGACGATATCAATGCGTCCCCAGCGAGCAATGGCTGCTTCGACCATGCGCTCCGCGTCTGCCCGTACGGATACGTCACCTATAACAAAACTACCCCAGGGTGTCTGCAAAGTGCCATTGGTAGCCGGATTGGTCAACTCAGGTCGCTGGGTAGCGAGAGCCTCGTCTATCAGTGCAGCAGTTTCACGTAAACCCTCATCAGAGAGATCACTGAGTACTAGAAAAGCGCCCTCGGCAGCAAACCTGCGGGCAATGCCTCGTCCTATACCCGAGCCTGCACCAGTTATCAATGCAACCTTATTTGCGAGACGCATACACAATTCCCTTTGTGTTAGGACATTAGCTCTGTGGATTGAGCACTACAAGGCGTAACTCGGTCATCTCTTCAATAGCATAGTGGGGGCCTTCACGACCCATACCGCTATGTTTCACACCCCCATAAGGCATCTGGCCTGCTCGATAGAAAGACGTATCGTTGATCATTACTCCACCAACATGTAAGCCGCGAGCGGCTTGCATAGCTACGGCAATCGAGCTGGTAAAGATACCTGCTTGCAGGCCAAACTCGGTATCGTTGGCAATACTCAAAGCCTCTTCAAGGGTTTCGTATGTTTGCACGACGACAATTGGAGCAAAGGTTTCCTGGCATACCACACGCATATGTTGCTGGACATTAGTGAGTACAGCGGGGCTGAGAAATGCCCCATTGCGCTGTCCACCTGTGAGAAGCGTTGCACCCTGTTCTACTGCCTCATGGATCCAGGACTCCGCGCGTTTTGCCTCGTTCTCAGCGATCATTGGCCCGATATCCGTCGCCGGGTCTTTGGGGTCACCCAGGCGCAGACCCTCGGTTACACTGACGATCTTTGCTATAAATTCACTAGCAATTGCACGATGAACCAGAATTCTCTGGACAGAGAGACAAACCTGACCAGAGTAGGAGAAGCCTTTCAAGGCACACTGGGTAGCAGCATTGGCGATATTCGCATCTTCATGGGCGATCACTGCTGAATTGGAGCCTAGTTCCAATGTGCAACGACGAAGTCCGACGGTGCGTTTGAGGGCCTCTCCCACGGGCATTGAGCCGGTAAAGGTATAGAAGCCGATTCGTGAATCGTTTAGCAGAGCCTGACCAACGCTGTCTCCAGGTCCGACAACGAAGTTCAGACATCCAGGAGGTAGCCCGGCTTCGGTCAAAATTGCGCATAGCTTGGCTGACACCACTGATGTATAGGATGCAGGCTTGAGTATCACAACATTACCGGCAGCAAGCGCTGGAGCAACTTTATGAGCGACAAGGTTGAGCGGGAAATTAAAAGGAGTAATGGCACACACTACTCCGACAGGGACGCGAATGGTGAAGGCCAGTCGATTTTCAGAGCCAGGAGTTGCTTCTAGTGGCACCATCTCACCATGAATGCGTTTGGCTTCTTCGGCTGACCAGGTAAATGTATCTGCGGCGCGTTCTGCTTCAGCGCGGGCATCCCGCAATGGCTTGCCAGCTTCGTATGCCATTGTAAGCGCCAGATCGTCCAGCCGCGAGCGAATGAGTTCGGCTGCTCTCGTCAGTATTTCATAGCGTTGCGTTGCTGTCAGCGATTTTTTTGCGAAGGCGTGACTTGCGGCTGTAACTGCCGCATCCACTTCTTGCGCTCCAGCCTGGCTGACAGTTGCCCAGGGAGTACCAGTGGTCTTGTCTGTTACGGTCAGGTAATTGCCCGTATCCCAGCGCTCTCCATTGATCCAGAGAGGATAACTATCCATTTATAACCATCCATATCTCGGTTTCAGTAGAACAGGCGACCACGTATAATCGCCTCTATACAGCAGTTAGTCCACCATCAACTACCAGGCACATGCCTGTCGCATACGAGCTATCATCCGAAGCTAAGAAAAGTACAGAACGCGCGATTTCTTCAGGTTGCCCAAAACGGCCAAGAGGGTAGCGACTCAGTCTTTGAGCCAGTCTTTCTGGTGTATCGTTTTCGATCAGCCGCTGACCCAGCGGAGTCATCGAAGTGCCTGGAGCGATGCAATTCACGCGGATGCCGTGCTGTGCGAAGTCAGCAGCCATGGAACGTGTCAGGCTGATAATTGCATCCTTCGCTGCGCTGTAGGAGGACATATGTTGGAGCCCAACGAGACCTGCGACTGACGAAACATTAATGACCACTCCACCATGCCCACTATTGATCATAGCCGGAAGGGCATACTTCGAACACAGATATGCGCCACGTACATGAACAGCGAATGTGCGATCCCAGATCGCTTCATCGCACTCGATGACTGTGCCGAAGGACTCGATGCCTGCATTGTTAAATAGAATATCAACTTGCTCGAAAGCACTCAGGGTTGCCTGGACCATTGCTTCAACACTTGAGGCAGAACTTACATCGGTTGTAGCCCAGATGGCCCGACCACCTTCCCTGTTGATGGAGTCAGCAACAGCCTCCGCCGTCTCGCCTTTAATATCAGCAAGCATTACCGCAGCACCTTCGTTGGCGAATAAATGCGCAGTGACCTCACCAAAACCAGAGCCACCTCCAGTGATAATTGCTACTTTGTCTTTCAATCGCACGATAGATCCTCAATTACAACAAGGGCAGAGACCAACACCATGTTCTCCTTCCCAAGGGTGCGGGATGGGTTCTTTATCAGGCATCACTTTTGCCTTCCTGCTGCCGCATTTGGAGCAGACCCATTCTTCTGGCGGGTGCGTCCCGTCCAGAACCAATCCCTGGAACCTGTGTCCACATTCGGGACATTCCAATGTTAAAATGGGCATCACACTTCTCCAGTTCTGATTATTTAGTGGTGTCCGATTGATAACGCCTTCAACATAGTTGGCGTTATCAATCGGATAATTAAAACACACTACATCAGACGGCTGCTGGAGTTCGAGCCAGTTCACTACGGACGATTTGCGTACCGGCTGCGAGGGCATGCAGCTTGTCAATCGCGATGTACCTTTGGAGCAGGATCAGGCCACAGTCAGTGGTGAGACCAAGTTGATCAGCAGGCACAAACTGCAGAATCTGGCGAATGCGGTCAGCAACTTCTTCGGCAGTTTCGGTAATCGTGCTCTTCACATCGATCACCCCGGCCCAGAACTGTAAGTTTTTGGGTAAGGGGTGCTGTGCAAGTACAGTACCGAGACCACTCAGGTCACGACGCCGACCACTGGTCTCCAGATTCAGCACATCCATCTTGGCCTGATAAGCTGTAGGGATAACAAATGTGCTATCGCCGGGGGTTGGTCCCTTGCGCTGCGTCAGGTCAAATATCTCACCGGCCTGGGCGGTTTGATCAGCCAGGTAAGCAGGTGTGCCACCCCAGTTGCCCCAGCAGATATGACAGACGATCTTGGCGTTCTTGACTCCTTCCACAGCTCGGTTGAAAGCCTCGATTGCCCAGTCTTCAAAGCCGTAAGGCCAGGTAAACTCATCGAGCTGAATGAAATCAACGCCAAGGGAATCTACTTCGAGAATGTCTTCGTTGATAGCTTTGGCAATGTCCATTGCTCGGTCACGGCTAGATTTGTAGTAGAGGTCGTTTGTGGCCTGGGCAAATACCTGAATACCAGTGTATTGTACCTTTGTCGGCTTGCTGGTGGCTTTCTTGAGGGCTTTTGCCTGCTCCACCATAATCGCCCCATGCCGCCTGACTTCCTGAGTCAACGTAGCGGCATGCAAGCGGCTGTAAATAGGAAAGCCCAGGTAACCACCTTTAAGGTCGTAGCCCATACGCTTGTAGTAGTAATAGAGCGCCTGTTCGGCATAGTTATCTCCCTGCACACGTCCATCAGTGATGATGTCCAGTCCAGCCGATTCCTGGTCGTGTGCTAAAGCAGATATCACATCTTCAAGAGCTTCACGCTCAAGAGAATCTGGGGAGTGTTGATCACCTGTGAAGAACCGTGCAAAGTTTGAATCCCACCAGCGAGGATTTGGGTAGTTTCCAACCATGCTTGTGGGGAGCATGATTTCCTGGCCGCGAATTAACATAGTTGCCTCCAAATGTTCTAGGTAGTTCGTGTACCCAACAATAACATCTTTGTTTTGTGACTAACCAACGTAGCTACAGTGGAATTACGAAAGTCAGGTAAATGCTCGATCTTACCAGGTGAACTTTCACCTCCTTTCAGGCATAGCTTGTTCGCTACAAGCCATAGAATCCGGCTACCGGTCCGCTCGGCACGTGTACTGATGGGTGGGTCAGCAGCGCTTCGAGCACACTTGAGCCATCAAAACGCTTCAAATCATATTGACAAACGATGGTCACTCCTGGATACTTGTCCACCAGGGTGTTGAGTAGCTCTTCGTATTTCATCATATTCTCAGCACCTGGTGTATTTGGTAGTGACCATGTCATCTCCCCTGTTAATAAAACCCGGTCATGCCCCGCGGCAATTGCTCCTAAAATAGCTGACTCTATAAAAGCAAGCATGCGTTGGATGTCAAATCGACCTGTCAGCAAGTAAGCTTCTTCCGGTGGGATAATCTTTAATAATCCACGCGAGATCAGAACATCCACGGGAAACCCTTCTGAAGCTATGAGTTCCTTTAAACGTTCAGAGGGTGTGCTGTCCTGAATATAAAGCACCGGAACACCGGAACGAAGATGTTCAATAATGTATGGATGTAACATTTGCCATTGTTCTTCCTGATTTTTGAAGAACAGGCAAATATGGCGCTCTACCGAAAGAGTATCAGAAGATGGCTCACTTAACGTGTCGGAATAGGTTTCACTTTCTGGTATCTGCTCATCAAACTGTAAATCGATTTTTTGCATGAATATCAGTAAATCTTCTTTTAAAAAGCGCCGCTCATTGCGTCCACCCACGCGAAAACAGCGTAATGAGCCATTGTTGGTCCAACGTCGTAAGGATGTTTCGCTGACTTGTAAGAATTCAGCCGCCTCTGTAATCGTCAAGAATCTCTGTTTTTCAGGCATATAGATACTACTTATTTTATTCAATGTTTGACTTTATTGACCTTTACTTAACAAGTTACTATCCTTCTTTATAAAAGTCAAGTTTTTGTAAGATTGAAGTTGGGATTCAGTCAAATACCCCATGCCTAAAACCATGGAGCATCCTACGGCGGTATTGGTGAAGTATCGATTAACAGAGAGAGTTCGGTCATGTATGTTGCCGAATTAGCTGACGGCTGAGCACCTCATACAATTGCTCTTTCATTTCATATAGCAGCATCTATCAGGAAAATCCTGAGCCACCTGCTATGACAATTGTAAGACCATCATCTCCTCATCCCAATATTGCTCATCCATTTTCAAGGCCTGTAGTATCGTTCCATAGACTTCAAAGCCCATGGAACGATATAAAGAGCGGGCTGCGATATTCGTTGTGACCACAGTCAGATGAAGCTGTTCGATCCCTTCGATTTGCTTTGCCTGAGAAATGACCTCTTGTAAGAGCAATTTGCCGACCCCTTGCCCACGACTTTCCGGCTGGACATACATACGCAAGATACGCCCCTTGTGGAGGTTTTTGCGTCCCTCTTCCCGTCTAAAGAAGACCATACCAACCAGTTCAGACTCGAAGGCTCCTATGTAGAAAGCCTCTTCCAGATGAAGGTGTTGAACCACACGTTCTCTGCCAGAGGCCAGGGTTTCAGCTAAGGTTGTCGCGAATGCTTCTGGATTGTCTGTAAGCGCTCTTAATCGCAACAACCAGAGAGCCTCTTCATCTTTAGCTGTTAATTTGCGGACAAGCAACGCTCAACTCCTTGAGGAGAGTGAGATAGCGATGAAGAGCTTCGGGGGAGTGTGACTGGCTCTCCATCGCTCGAGACGCGAGATCCTACTATAATCCCTCGCGAACCATTCTGACTCCATCGCCCATCGCTCTGAGTTTGGCTGCTGCTACCGTGCGACTCATGTAACCCAGACCGCAGTCTGGCATCACCAGTAGTCGCTCGGGCGGTACAATGCCCGCATCCAGTACCCTTCGAATGCGATGAGCAACTTCCTCGGGCCTCTCGATATTGGGCTCCTTCACATCAATGAAGCCCAGTCCAAGCACCTTGTTCCGAGGAAATCCACGATACGATTCCATCTCTCTGAAGTTCCTATGGGCCGACTCGAAGTGAACGGCAGTGACGTTCGCCGATTCGAACATCGGCATCATCTCCCCTGCTTTATCTTCCCATACATCAGTCTGCGCATCTACACTGCCGTAGCAGATGTGCCAGATCGAGATGAGGTCATCCAGACCTTCGAGCATGCGGTTCACAGCCTTAATCTGCCAGAGGTCCTGAGTATAAGTGGGGAGGACATCAATGATCTGTATCGCCTCCAGCCCTAGATCTCTGAGGTATTTGAACTCCTCGTTGAGAGCTGCGGCCAGGTCCATCGACAAGGCAACGTTATCGTTGTAGTAACGATCCGATACGATCACGCTATTTTGTCCTGGACCGAAGCAGCCGATCTTGAACGGTTTCCTGGTCGCCTCTTTCATAGCCACCAGAACGCCCTCAAATATGGGACGGACCCAACGGATCTTCTCGACACACTCGGCCATGTAGAATTTTTCGTACTTCTTGATTGAGTTGGGAGGTCCCCAGGGACGGAAGCCCTCGAGCATCTCAGTGTTGTAGTGGAAGATCGGCTCAATTTGGAAGGCCGGGGTCTCCCATGGCATATATTGCTGTGCGTCGGCCAGGATGTCGAGGCTAGCTCACTCCTGATCCTGAGCGGCTAGTTTAACCGCGTCTTCGTAGGCTATCCGAAGATCCATACTGCGGTACAGTGGCTCGTGCAAAGAGCCGAACACTCTCCCTTGGAGCCAGTGCGGTCGCGGGTATCCACCAATCATTGAGCATGGGAGGAGGACCTCCTCGCCTCTTATTTTCATCTTTTTCTCCTCATGTGTGACAACATCGTCTACTGATTTTGGTAGAGTGCTTAAGGGCGATGAGCCCCGAAACGGGCGTTTGGGGATATCTTTCTCCTGCCATCACAACTGGCAGGACAATTTTGCAAACCCAGGTTACAAAATCCTCCTTTCGTGGTGAAGCTGTTTACCTGTTTTACAAAGGAAAGATCTAGAGCAATGAAACATGTCTAGTGCGGTAAAAAAGTTGATAAGTATTCAAATATACTCTTTAATGATCTTTAGTATACTGAAATTTAGTTGGAAGTCAATGTTTTTAGGGAGAAAAGGCGAAAATAATCTTGACAATGCTATTTTTAGCATGTTACAGTAAACTCACTGCGTAAAATTGATACTTTTGCTTATCTTTGTTCACCTCTATTATTCAGGAGGAACACGATTTGTCTGAGCAGATTCCAGAACTTCCTCTTTCCCAACTCCGTTCCATGTTAAGTACCATGTACCTTATTCGTGCTTTTGAGGAGAAGGTAGATGAGCTATTCATGCGTGGTGAGATGCACGGGACGACCCATCTATCTATCGGGCAGGAAGGAACCGCGGTAGGAGCCGTGAGTGCCCTGAGAAGTGATGATTTTATCACCAGTACTCATCGCGGTCATGGACATTTTATTACAAAGGGCGCCGATATTTCGCTGATGATGGCTGAACTGCTCGGCAAAGAAACAGGCTATTGTCGCGGGCGCGGCGGTTCGATGCACATTGCTGATGTTGAAATGGGCCATCTAGGAGCGAATGGAATAGTAGCAGGAGGTATGCCAATTGCTACTGGTGTGGGATTGAGCTTGAAGATGCAGGGCACCGATAGGGTCTGCCTGTGTATCTTGGGAGACGGTGCCGCTAATGAAGGTGCTTTTCACGAATCCATCAACATGGCAGCCATCTGGGATTTGCCCGTTATCTTTCTCTGTGAGAACAACCACTATGGGATGTCGATGTCAACACAGCGGGCCATGCGCAACGAAACGGTAGCTCAACGTGCTGCTGGCTATGGCATACCAGGCGAACTTGTCGATGGGAATAATGTGCTGGCCGTTTATGCTGCTACTTCGGCCGCGGTGCAGCGAGCGCGAAGCGGTCAAGGGCCTAGCTTAATCGAGTCACGTACCTATCGCTACAAAGGTCACGCGAAAAGCGACCAGAATCTCTATCGCAGCCGCGATGAGATTCGCGAGTGGCAGCAACGTGATCCTATCCAGTATTTTGTTAACTATCTCGTCTCTGAGAATGTGCTGAGTGAGGAGGAGGCGAAGAAGGAAGAAGTCGCGACTAAGACAGCCGTAAAAGAAGCATATCAATTTGCTCTGGGCTGTCCCGATCCCGATCCTGAGACATTACTCGAAGGAGTATACGCATGACGATCTCTCACTCGCAATCCTTGACCGGCGCTACCGAAGAACCTGTTGAGCTTCCCTTACAGAAGATAACCTATGCTGCGGCCATTCGTCAGGTATTACAAGAAGAGATGCGCAAGGACCAGCGGATCTTCTTAATGGGAGAAGATATCGGCGTTTATGGTGGGGCTTTTGGCGTAACACGAGGTTTACTTGAAGAGTTTGGGGAAGAGCGCGTACGTGATACCCCCATCTCTGAGCAAGCCATAGCCGGTTGCGCGATTGGAGCAGCACTCAGTGGCATGCTGCCCGTGGCAGAATTTCAATTCAGCGATTTCATGACCCTCGCTATGGACCAGATTGTCAATCAAGGCGCCAAGTTGCGTTTCATGTTCGGCGGTAAAGCAAAGGTGCCTGTCGTTTTTCGCGCCCCGATCGGTTCTGGCTTAGGTTTCGCTGCTCAACACTCACAATCGCTCGAAGCCTGGTTCGCTCATATCCCGGGCTTAAAAGTGGTACTGCCCTCGACACCTGCTGATGCCAGCGGTTTATTACGCTCGGCCATTCATGATCCGAACATAGTCATCTTTTTAGAGCATAAAATGCTCTACAACCAGCAGGGTATGGTTCCCATGGGTGGCTGGCAAATACCCCTTGGCAAGGCAGAAGTGAAACGGAAAGGCAAGCATCTTACCATTATTGCCATCTCCATTATGGTGCACCGCGCACTCGCCGTTGCCGAGCGTCTTGCACAGGAGGGTATAGAGGTAGAGGTGATCGACCCACGCAGCTTGCGTCCGCTGGATGAAGAGACGCTGGTAGATTCGGTCTGCAACACTGGTCGAGTGTTAATAGTGCAGGAGGCTGTGCTCACTGGTGGATTCGGTGGTGAGATAGCGGCGCGCATAGCCGCCAGCAAAGCATTTTACTATTTGGATGCTCCCATTATACGGCTCGGCGGTGCAGAAATCCCCATGCCCTACCAGGTCCAGCTCGAAAAACGTGCAACGCCACAAGAAGAAGATATTTACCAGGCAGCTCAACAACTGTTGCAACTGAAGCCTGCTTAGGAGCAACGAAGCGAATGGAGATGCCATTTACCATGCCCAAACTGGGTGCAACTATGACAGAGGGTACAGTCTTGCACTGGCTTTACCAGCCCGGTGATTGGGTAGCAAAAGGAGAACCGATCGTTGAAATAATGACCGACAAGGTAAACCTCGAGGTAGAGTCCCCAATCAGTGGTCGCTTGATCAAGATACTGGCAAGGGATGGTGATTTGTTACCTGTCGGTACAACATTGGCAATACTAGCCGACGATTCCAGCAATTCCAGTGAAACCGTGGTGGCCGCGAATCAGGAGGTCCTTCGTGCCATCCCTGTTGCCAGCACGCCGGCAGCCAAACGTGAAGCCGCATTATATGGCATCGACCTGCATTCTGTCATCAGTGCAGGAGCCAGACCCCCTCTCAATCGTAATGATGTGATTGCTTTTGTGATGCGTGCGAGTCAACACGAGGAAGTAAAACCACCTGTTCGTCCAGAGGTGCGAGCTACTCCAGTAGCTCAAAAAATCGCCACTGAACATCAGATAGACCTGGTGCGTGTTGCGGAGCGAAGACCCGGTGAGAAGTTGACACGAGCTGATGTCGAAAGCCACCTCGTGGAGACCACGCAGCAGGTACCAGAGTTAGAACAAGCTATGCTCTCTGTACTGCCGACGGTCCCTCAAAATATACCGCATGAAGAATTGACACCACTTACTCCAGCCAGGCGCCTGCTTGGGAAACGAATGCTACAAAGCATCACCTCAGCTCCACATATCTATCTTGATCTGGAAATTGACATGACAGAAGCCGAGAGATGCCGTCAGAGCATTGGTCGCAGTATGCAAGCCCAGGGAGAACCTGCTCCATCTCTCACAGCGCTGATCGTGCGAGCTACCGCAGCAGCCATAGTGCTCAATCCGACCGTGAACGCTGTATTTGAAGAAGGCGCTCTCCAAGGGAAAGATGCCATTCGACAAAGGAAAGTTGTACATATAGGGATAGCTGTTGACACAGAGCGAGCACTGCTGACACCCGTAATCCGTAATGCTCATAAACTAACTTTAACAGCCATTGCGCGTGAGTTAAAGCGTCTTACACTCGCTGCCCGTCAAGATACTTTGATGCCTGATGAGGTAACTGGCGCGACCTTTACTATTTCTAATCTGGGGATGTACGATATTGATACCTTTCACGCGATTATTGTACCAGGACAAAGCGCCATTTTAGCTGTCGGCAAGGTAACAAAACGTGGTGTGGTTATCGAAAATGGCGATGAGGCACGGCTGGAAATACGTCCTGTGATGAAAGTCTCGTTATCTGCAGATCATCGTGTCCTGGATGGAGCCAGTGGAAGTCGCTTCCTTCATCAACTGAAAGTATTTCTGGAAGACCCCTATCTTTTATTATGACTGTTACAGAGCCTGATTTTCATTAAAAAGTTAAAGTTCATCTACAAATGCTCACCCTCAAATGCCATAGAATCCGGGCGCAAGTCCACTTGATACGAGTATCGTCGGGTGTGTCATCACAGCGTCAAGGATAACGTCGCCTGTAAAACGCTTCAAATCGTACTGGCAGACGATTGTCACCGCTGGATACTTATCGACCAGAGGATTAGCATTGCCTCATAGTGAGCCATCTCGTCGGCCCCAGGAGCTCCTTGAATCGATGTCAATTCGCCAGTCATAAGAATGCGCTTATGTCCCGCTTCGAGTGCTGCTTGAATGGTCATTTCAAGAAACTCCAGCATCCATTGAGCGTCAAATTTGCCCGGCAACAAGTAAGTCTGAGAGGGTGGCAATACTCGCAACAAACCGCGCGCAATGAGTTTATCTAATGGCAATCCCTCAGCTTGCAGTTGTTGCATCAACAGCTCTGAGGAAGTGTGATGTTGGAGGTAAATCGCTGGTGCGCCGGAATTCAAGTGATCGACTAAATAAGGTCTTAGCATTTGCCACTTTTCTTCCTCATCCCGGAAGAACAAACTGATATGACGCTCTGTACTATCTGTATCGTTTATGCCTTCTATTTCAGGAGTTTGTACAGATTCTGCCTCTACATCCAGAGATGACACGAACGCAATCAAATCATCAACCAGGAAGCGCCGTTCACTCCGCCCACCAACACGAAAACAGCGCGATTTCCCACTGTTTGTCCAACGTCGCAGTGATACTTCGCTCACATGAAGGAATGCCGCCGCCTCGCTGATCGTCAAAAATCTTCGGCTTTCTTGCATATCTAAGTTTACCTATGCTGATCTTATGCTTTAATAAGCTATACTGTACGACCATCTCCAATTCCATGTCAAACTTGGCTTTTGAACACCCCATTTATCATACAGTAAATTGTTTATTCCATTATTCAGTGTATCGCAGATACACGGTATCCTCCTAAAGCCATATCTGCTGGTTTGATGACTCAACGCCGCAAGGAGATTTCGTTGAATTGCAAGAACTCAGCCGCCTCTGTAATTGTCAGAACTCTCTGTTTTTCATGCCTTTTTCTAAAAAGCACTTACGGAGAGAGAGTATAAACTGTCTTTTTTTTGAGAAAGGACGTTCTCGGTATCCAGCATAGGCGTCATTTTTCTGGTAGCGAGTCACGATTGCACTCTCCAAAGCACCGGCATGCGCGCACCGACATTCGGAGTCACCATAACTCTCGGCTCACTGCTGCCAACAGTTTGGCAAGCCAGACGCCACGCTTCTTCCCATGTCGGGGCAGCCATCGCACCCACGATCGAAGCCGCCTCAGCGCTCTTCAGTCCACAGAAGATAATCCGGTTGGCAAGATTGAAAAGGAATGCATTCTCATAGAAGACCGGAAATGCATGCAGCGGATGGGCAGCGTGTGCGTACCGGTACTTGAAGATGAGGTCTTCCCGATGAGCATACTCCTCCTCGTAGTCTTCCATCTTGGACGGGTCGTGTCCGAGCCTGTTGAAGATCTGGAGCAGCTCAAAATCAGCAGGCCGCCACCGCTCGTCGATTGTGCCGTCACAGGGGGTAACCAGGATCGCCACACCGCCTTGTCGAAGAGGGGGTCTCTCACCGACGTATTCGCGAATCCGAGCATTGAGCTGTGCCAGGGACATAAGCGGATTCATACAGGTGTCGTAGAAAATGCCATGATACGCTGCGCCGGTTACGAACACATCTGCCTGTGTGGGGAGGTCGACAATCTTCTCGCGGTCCGCGAGTTCAAACATCGGCTCCCGGATCGCCTCGCCGTCGCCCGCAAAGATCGCACAGAACTCGGCACGAACATTCAGTGAGCCTTCCAGGTAGAAGATTTTCTTACCCATAGCCTGTTCGGCGTATTTTGCCCAGGCTTCCTTGTGCTTCATGAAGAGCTGCTTGCGCGCTTCGGAAGCCATGGAATCCTTGTGCTCGTGGATTCGATAAGCATGGTGGGTCATGATGCTGCGTGCACTTCCGAGGCCTACGGTGATGCCCTGACCTCCCCCTAGATAACCACCCCAGATCGAAGGCACTCCAGACCAGCCGCTCATATAGATCACCAAGTCTGACTCGACGAGGCAATCATTGACCTCGACCAGGTCACCCATCTCGTTTACTCCCAGGTCGACCAGATGATCCAGATCGGCGGCGTCGTGCGGAAGAATGCGGCTGCTTGCCCAACCTGTCGGCCAGAAGCGATCGACCACCTCGGGAGGTAAGATGTGGAAAGGCGACGGGTAGGGTGGGTTGATGTCGCGACCGACCTTGGAGAGGATGAGCTCACTTCTGGTCACCTTAGGATGTAACCCACCAGCTATCACTATCCGAACGTTGCGCTCCTCGACGCCTGCTTCTCGCAGCTCATTGAGCACGACCGGTACGGCATGGACTCCCACCCCCATCCAATCGTTCATGGCGATCGTCACCTTGCTGGAAGCCGTGACGAGATCAGCCAATGGCTTCATGCCCATCGGCTTCCTGATCGCTTCACGCACAGCCTGGGCGGGGTTCTCAAGTGCTCGAGGTATACGGTCAGGGTTGGGCCCTTCGACGACCATGGCGGAATCGGGAACCTCGATCTCCCAGGGAGAACCGAGCCCATAGTCGATGCCTGAAACCTTCATTTTGAATCGCCTCCTTCATATACGACGTCGGTCTTGCGTTGACCGAGGCTAAGCATACTGGGAACCATCTAGCGAGTCTGAGCAATACCTTCGGCACCGGCTGGCAGCATTCTGCCCAGAACCCAGTTGTGACTCCCCATTCGATAACCCTCGAGATCGAGAGCTATGAACGAAAAGCCGGCTTTCCCCTGCTGAGTGATTTTTCAGCAGAACCTCACTCGCTACACCTCTAGTCTATCACAGTAATAGAAAAACGATACTTCGCACTTGCTAAGGTTACATTTTCATCATATATTTTGAAAAGATGAAGAGAAGTACGCATCAAGCGGCCTGTTGCAAACCCCTTTGCCTGCGAAAGAGGTGAGAGAGGCTCCAGCATACAGCGTGTCACAACAGGAAAGGCTTGTAGATGACTCATCTAACGATGAGTGTTCGCTCAAAATCAGACGGACGAATAGGAGTGAGGTATGGGAACAATGCATGACCAGGTAGTCCAGGTAGCACGGCAGGCCATAGTCAAGGCGCGTTCAGAGGGTTTGGGAGAAGAGGATGTGCTCCATACAGCAGTAGAGGCTTGTGTGCGCTATGGGAGAGAGGGAGGCGCTATCGGCGATGTGCTTGCCTGCGAGACGCTCGTTGCCCTACGAACACTTGTCTTAGCGCAACTGCAACAGGATCCGGTGCGCAAGGATGACAAAAAGTGATACCGCCAGGAGATTCGACAGCTCCCAGTGTCCCTCACAGTATTCTTGCCGAGCCGTTCAAAACAAGAAAGGCCACGTGAGGCATGATCGGCACATGCGTAAAAAGGGAGTGGAGAGAAAGAAGACAACACAGGAAACTACGCCTGGCCTCGTAACGCCCTCCTCTGCTAAATGTTTCGACTCAGTGGAGGGTGTGCTGGCTACGCGGGACATCTGTTCATAAAATCGGAGACGTGCGCAATACAATCTCCTACGCCTCTCATCTCACTTTCACAAGGAGAGGCTCCTGCCAAGAAGAGAAGAAGATTGAAAATTGACAAGTCTCTGCTTAATGCACATGCATACACTATCTCACTAAATAAGCAGAATGATGATGCGTTCTCCTCGCTCGTGGAAGAAAATGGGTGGGGAACGCACAAACACCCTTTCCCTTGAGACGACTATTCTATAGCGCTCCAGGTGCTTCATTCGGCCTTGGTGAACGCGCTTTTCACAGTTTATGTAACTCTTCCGTAATTATGATGTAACCCATCCAAAACGGGAACAGCGATCATTTGGTTCGACTGGTTCGGTGGAGGAGTAGAAAGCGCCGGCAAGTCAGGAAGCCGCTGCCGGATCTATTGATGGGGGTGGGCTTAATTGAAGTAGACGACATAGGCTTTGAGAAGCCGTGAGTCGATGGTTTGATCCAACGCAAGCAACATGTTTGGAGTGCCAGACAGCGAGAACAGCTTCGTTGCTTGGTGAAAGTGAACACGTAACCCACGAGATTGAAGTTCTCCTTCGTGAAAATAGGCACTGGCCAGAGAGTACAAGCAGCATGGACGTTGTTGAATGTACTAGTATCTCACCTGCTTCGGCAACTTGACGCGTTCTAGCGCGTACAATATGCCAATTTCCTGAGCCCATGTCCGAACTAGCCAGCACAGTGTGTGAGTATACAAAGCCAAAAGTGCCAGCGCAGGGAGGAGACGTCGCGGAGTAAGAACATATGTTCTATAATCACTAGAATTTTGCATAAATACTCGAACCGGAACCGACGGGATTCGAACCCGCGATCTTCTGCGTGACAGGCAGACATGTTAGGCCACTACACCACGGCTCCTCATTGATCGGTGCACCTTGCTGGGTGCGATTAGGATGATACCAGACAAGGGCATTACTGTCAAGTGTTCAATTGCACCAATTTTTCGCTTGCTTGTATTTGCATGTTGACATCTGTACTGCGATGGCCTATCTTGTTCTTAATATGCAAGAATTGTCTTAAGACAAAACGAGAGATCAGAAGCGAGTGAAAAAACAGTGGGACGCGAAATCCTGGTCGATGGCTATAATGTGATTAAAAGGGATGGTTCGTTTCAAGCATTGAGCGCGAAGAGTCTTGCTGATGCTCGTCAACTTTTGGTAGACCAGCTTGCCAGTCGATATCGCCATACACCACACCAGGTAATCGTAGTCTTTGATGGCGACGGTGTGAGCGAGCAAAGCACTCAGAATCGCCGGGTGCGAATCATTTATTCCCGCGCAGGCGAAACTGCCGACAGTGTTATTACTCGTTTAGCTACTTCGGCACGGGCGGTGGGACGTGAAGTGGAATTGTATAGCGATGATAGGGAAGTAAGGCAGTCGGTTTTTCAGCAAGGTGGAAGTGTCGGTTCCACCAATCAGCTTACAAAGCACTTAAACACAGCGCCTGCTGATCTTGCTCGTCTTTCACACCATCGCCAGCAGGCACGCCGACAGTATGGGCTGGACCCCACACAAAAATATGAGCTTGACGACTACCAGCCAACCTCTTCACATAATCGTAAGAGGGGGAAAAAAACGCGACATAAGGGATATTAAATTGACATCTTCTGATCAATAGATGAGTATCAGGTAGTATAAGCTTATTTTTGTGCTACCGAAGGCAATTTCTCCAGTGTTGTTTCTTCCTGAGGTTGCTTTGGCGTGCTGTTCAATGAAGTTGGATTTGATTTCTTTGGCTTCTTCCTGAACCGAACTTTAAAGACGTAGGTAAATCCCTCGATCACAATCTTACGCGACATTTTCGATTTCCCAACACGTCGATCCATAAAGACAATAGGCGTTTCGACTATCTTGAAACCATGCTGCATCACTCGATAGACCAGCTCTATCTGAAATGCGTAGCCTTGCGATTGGATAGTGTCAAGATCAATACTTTCTAAAACCTTGCGCCGGTAACAACGATAGCCTGCAGTGCAATCATGCACGGGAATCCCCAGCATAAAGCGCGCAAAGATATTACCACCCCCACTGATTAGACGGCGGAGCATTGTCCAGTTGGGGGTATCGCCTCCCGGGATGTAGCGCGATCCAATCACCAGGTCCGCGTTCTCGATTGCTTTGAGAAAATCTGGAAGATAACGAGGATCATGTGAGAAGTCAGCGTCCATCTCAAAAGCTGCATCGTAAGCATGTTCAATTGCGTATTTGAAACCCTCAATATAGGCTGTTCCGAGCCCCAGCTTGCCAGGACGATGCAACACATGTACTTGCGCATTCTCTTGATGAATTTTGTCAGCTAGATCTCCTGTGCCATCTGGTGAATTGTCATCGACAATCAAAATATCAGTTTCGGGCGCATACGAAAAAATCTCTTTCAGCAGAGGCGTAAGATTATCTATTTCGTTGTACGTTGGAATAATAATGAGCGTTTTCATATGAACTTGTCTCCAGTACTTGATAACACCGATGCGGTTTGTAATGTTGTTTGACTGGCATCTTTGGACAATGCCCCGTTAATGCCAGGCTGTTGATTTTCCGAAATTTTCCCTCGTAGAGTGGAAAAGTCAATATGCTGAGTAGTTCGAAAGAGGACGAGGGCGATAACACCAAGCCCCAGCCCAAACCATAAGGTACACAGGCGGATAAGCAGAGTTGCTGCCCCTGCAATTGCTCTAGAGGGTGTTATCAACAAGTGAGTAAGTCCTAACATGCTACCGTCAGCAGTACCCAGCCCCCCAGGTAGACCGGAAGCCGACCCGACCAAAGATGAAATTGCCAATATGAACATCGATTTCATAAATAAATCGACGCTGATTGTTATACCCAATCCTGCATATACGAAAAATAATGCTCCACATTCCCCTGACCAGGAAATCAAACCTATCAGGATAGCAAAAAGCAAGGGTCGCCATTGAAATAGGGTATAAGAACTTTCATAGAAGGTACGTATCAGATGTGCAATACGTGATATGATGGGCATTCGTTCACCAAAGCCAAGCAAAGTCAATGATAGTTGGCGATTTTGTATAATCAGAATAACAGCCAGTCCAAGTATGAAAAGCGTGAGTAATAATTCCCAGCCAGAACGATACAGTATCAGGCCTGTCATAGCCAGACCTATCATAGCGATACCGTCGGTAAGCCTTTCTGCTACAATGATTGGCGATGAGCGGCTGATAGGTACTTCCGTTGCTGTCTTCAGCAGGTAGGTCTTTAAAAATTCACCAATTTTGCCAGGAGTGATTGCCATAGAAAGTCCGGAAAGAAAGATTAACAGGCTTTTTAACCAGTGAACATGTATCTCAAGCCGCCCAAGATAGTATTGCCATTTGATAAAGCGCCAGAAGTAGTTGAAGAGCGTTAGCCCCAGAATTAGTGGAAGATATTCCCAACGAAAATTGACCAGTGCCTTTAGCATTTGTGGGAGGTCAGCGTACAAGGCAATAGCAGCCATGACGATGGCTGCTAGCACTAGAGAAGATATTATTCCTGTTCTTATTTTGCGGGTAAGCAACCGCCTGCTCCCTTATTTTGGTAGTCCATAGAGCACAATAATAATTAGTACTGTACACAACACAACGGTTCCAAGCATGTGTCGGTCACGCAACAGTACTTCTTCGGGACTTCCACCTTCCATTCGTATATACATCAGGTAGAGGTATCGGAACATCCCGTATAACACCAGAGGGATAGTGATCATCAAACGATGATTCCCCGTTGGTCCCTGAAAAGTATAAAGGCTGTAAGCCATAATCGTGGCAGCGATTACAATCGTAATCAACTGATCGAGAAGCGGTAGACTGTACTCTTTCAGAATCTGGCGATGATTACTCGCTTCACCCTGCAGTAATACCAATTCATGTCGTCGCTTGCTTAATGCCAGGAATAAGGATAAAAGAATCGTAACAAGATAAAGCCATGGTGAGATCATGACGGGTATCACAACGGCGCCAGCCAATATGCGTAGAACAAAGCCACTTGCAATGATAAATACATCCAGTAATACGATATGTTTAAAGCGCAAGCTATACAGCGCCATCAAAAGTAAGTAAGAGACAAAAGAAAGGGCAAAGAGAACGTTTGCGCCTCCAAGCGAAGCAAAGATGTCAGTTTGATGAATCGGTATGCTAAAAATGAGCAATGTTAATCCTGCGCAACCCAGGATCAATATACCTATAGTCACAATTGCCCATGAGATGGGTAGGTTACCGGCGGCAAGCGGGCGTTTGCTTTTAGTGGGATGTTGACGATCGCGTTCGAGGTCAAGGAGATCATTGAAGATATAGACACTACTGGATGCCAGGCAGAAGACAACGAATGCTACAGATGCGCGTTCGAAAGAAGTGGGGGTAAACAGTTGCTGAGCAAAAACGAGACCCACAAAAAGAGCCAGATTTTTTGTCCATTGCCTGGGTCGCATTGACTGTATTATGGCACGCACGCGACCTCCCACTCCCAGTGTAGCAACTTCAGAGTTTACCCCATGAGTTGTAGAGGAATGTAAACCTTTCTGCTCGTTCAATTGTAGCTCTTGCTTAATCGTCATTCTAATAGATGCGTCGCTTCAGATCATTTGTGTTATGAATTGTGATGCGATGTTTATCAGTACTGATGAAGTTCTTGTCAGTAAAATAGCCCAGCACCTTGTTGACGCTTTCGCGGGAAGCCCCGACCATTGAGGCAAGTTCCTGCTGTGTCAAACGTACATCGATGACGACACCTTCCTCGGTTTTGACGCCATGCGCGTCGGCTAATTCCAACAGTTTTTTCGCTACGCGCCCATACACGTCTAGAAAGATCAGATCTTCAACCATATTATTGGTGTTACGTAGACGCTTACTCAGAGCTTCAAGTACCAAAATGGCAATTTTAGGATTTTTCAGGATGGCGTTCTGAAAGTCACTACGCTGTAACGTATAACATTCAACTTTTTCTAAGGCGACGGCGTCAGCAGAGCGAGGCAAACCATCGAGGAGAGCGAATTCACCAAAAACTTCTCCTTTTCCAAATACGGTCAGTGAAACTTCTTGACCGTCAGGGCTGATGATGCAGATTTTGACTTTCCCCTCTTTAATCATATAAAGCACCTGTCCAGGATCGTCACGGTGGAAAATGACCTCACCGGAGCGAAAGGTGCGTCGTTTAGTAGCAGAACTCAGCGCTTGAATCTCTTCTTCGGAGAGGTCGGCAAAAAATGATACCTGTTTGAAATAGGTGGTCGCTTTATCTGGCTCCATACTCTTTGTTTCCTTTATTCAGTTCTGACATTGTCTACTAACCTTATAACCGTGCATTTGGATAACTTATACTAACGCACTTTCAGCTATCATGCAAGAGTGTTGGACTACTTTTATAACGTTCCAAGTACATGTATAACGAACATACAATTGAAGATAGGAAATCTGGCTTGCGCCTGCTAAGGATGGGCTGTATACTTACACACAAGTATTTAATCTTCCGTCTAACGAAACAACGGTTTGCGATGTGGGTGGCCACAAGATCACTTTTATAGGGAGGAACAACCATGGCTGGAGATGCTGGATCCCCAACAGCGATGTCGCTCTTTGACGATATCTTAGTTCTTGACCTCACCAGCACCATTCGCGGCATGCATTGTACAAAAATGTTTGGCGACTATGGCGCTGAAGTTATCCTGGTAGAGCCAATTGGAGGAAGCCGGGCACGGCATATCGGTCCCTTTGCCAACGGAAAACTAGATCTCGAAGCAAGTCTTCACTTTGCTCATCATAACCGTAACAAGAAGAGCATTAGCTTAAACTTGCATAAAACAAGGGGACAGGAACTATTACGCGACCTCGTTCATTCTGCAGATATACTCGTCGAAGACTGGCCCGTTGGAGCTTTGGATGCTCTGGGACTCGGTTTTGCAGACTTGCATCAGATAAATCCACGCCTGGTGATGTGCTCGATCACCGGTTTTGGGCAAACTGGACCCTATGCTGGTTATAAGACCGGTAACATTGTCGAAGACGCTATGGGCGGCCTGATGGGTATCACCGGTCCTGTAGACAAACCTCCTACTATGACTGGCGCGCAGCAAGCAGAGCATGCTGCCGCCATGCATGCTGCTTTCGCTACTGCTAGTGCTCTGCTGTATCGTGACTTACATAATGCCGGTCAGCATATCGATGTCTCGGCTCAGGAGTGTGTTGCGAACGTCCTGGAGAACGCTATCGAGCAATATACTTATACAGGTGTTGTACGAAAGCGCGCGGGCAGCCGTCATGGTACGGCATGGCCATGCACTGTTTTACCTTGTAAAGATGGCTATGTAGGTATGTGTTGTACGCAGTTAAAAGAAGTTCGCGCTGCCGCCTTACTGGCCGAAGATCTAGAGCTGGCGGATGACCCTGTTTTAGATAATCAATTTGAGCGCCGTGCGCGAGCCGATGAACTTGAGCCACGTCTGATCGCAGGATACATGAAGTATGGGAAGTCAGAACTCTTTCACAAAGGACAGGAATTGGGTTGTCCCATTGGTATGACAAGTGATGCTCGTGATTTAGCTGACGATCCTCATCTCAATGAAGTTGGCTACTTTGCCGAGTTTGAACATCCAGTGATTGGCAAATACAAGGATATCGCGGCACCAGTATATTTGAACGAGACTCCGGGCGTAATGCGTAGCTCGGCTCCATTGTTAGGACAACATACTGCTGAGATCCTGCATAGTGTTGGACTTGGTGAAGCAGAATTGTCGTTTCTACGCACCGATGGCGTCATTTAAGATAAAGGAGAGCAATCATGCTGAACGATGCACTCGCTGGATTACGCTGTATCGATTTCTCATGGGTTTTTGCGGGGCCATATTGTGGGCAGTTACTGGGCGATCTTGGTATGGAGATGATTAAGATCGAGAGCCGCAAACGCATGGATGTAGTGCGCAATTATCCTCCCTTTGCGCATGATGATCGTCGTCTCAATTCGAGCGGCTACTGGAATACACACAATCGCAGTAAATACAGTGTCAACCTTGATATGAAGAGCGAGAAGGCGCGTGAGCTTGTCACCCAATTGATTGCAATGAGCGATCTTGTGCTGGAAAATTTCAGCGCACGTGGAATGAAGGCTCTTGGTTTTGATTATGAGCGCCTGCGCGAGATCAATCCACGTATTATATATTGTTCTATGGCTGGCTTTGGGCACCGGGGTCCTTATAAAAACTATGTCGCGTATGGACCTATGCAGGAATCACAGGCTGGTATTGTGAACCTGACCGGTTGGCCAGACGGACAACCTTCACGTGTTGGGACGAGTTACCCAGACGCCGCTGGCGGAGTAAGTGCAGCGTTTATGATTGTTGCAGCGCTTCGTCATGCCAGGCGCACAGGCCAGGGACAATGGATTGACCTTGGTCAGACTCTCACAGCTGCCGCGCTCACTGATACTGCCGTTATTGAATATACCGTCAATGGAGATATCCAGCAACGCAATGGTGATTATCATCGCTTCTTTGCGCCGCATAATGTCTACCCATGCAGTGGAGAAGACCAGTGGTGCGCCATTTCTGTTGAAAATGAGCCTGAATTTGCTGCACTGGCCGCGACAATTGGACAGCCCGAACTGGCAGGTGATGGACGTTTCGCAACAAATGCTGCACGTCTTCAAAATCGCAAGGAACTTGATGAAATCATCAGTAAATGGACTGTACAATACGGTCATTATGAAGTAATGCACAAGCTACAAGCGGCAGGAGTAGCAGCGGGCGCAGTTTTAACCACTGGCGAATTTGTTGGGGATGAACATATCAAAGCGCGAGGATTTATGGAGAGCTTTGATCACCCTGTTGCAGGAGAAAAACTCTATCCAGGCGTGCCTTTCAAAATGTCGCTGACTCCTGGATACATCCATCGTCCCTCGCCATGCCTCGGTGCTGATACAGAGTATATTTTCAAGAATCTGCTTGGTTTGAGTGACGAACAAATCAAGCAACTGGATGACGAGGGAGTACTGATATAGAATTTCAACGGGGATATGGCGCTTCAACTGATCAAGTCGGACTACAGGTGTTGTGCTCATCTGTTCCAGTCAAGGTTCACTCCCAACAAATCGTAAAGCCGCTCATTATGAGGCTCGAAATATTCAATCAAGCGTTTTCTGGTATCAGGTTTCATCTTAGGGTAGGGGGTAGTGTTATAATTATGCAGCCTGTATTTTCTCTGCTTTTCATGCGTTTCTAGCTCCGGTAAGTTCAGAAACTTCGAGGTCTGTTCGAGTGCATTTACAGGATCAGAATAAAAGTCTTCGCTCTTCAGCATCAAAAACTGCTTTTTAGGGAAAAGGCTCATCCAGGTGTGTAATTGGTCTGCGTAAATTCCCCGGGTGAGATAGGAATAGCGGCTGTAATCAAAGCTAACATAGCTCTCGTCTTCGAGCATCTTTTCCTTTTCCTTGCTTATTCTCTCCTCCTCGCGCTCTATTGCGTCTTCAAATGGCAATGTTTCTCTTCCTAGATCAACTTCGAAATTATACTGTGAGTATGCTCTATCAACAGGATTCCTTAGCATCACGATTAGTTTTACATGTGGTAAAAGCTTTGCCACCCTTTTAGGTGCATGGGGATGAAAAAGATAATAGGCGCTTGCTTCTCCTGTAACGAAAGTCTGCTTCTGGATGAATTGATAGGAATATTTCTGTATTGAAGACGGAAAATGCGCTCGATACCACAGAAGGCCCTTGTTAAAATTTTTATCAAAAAAATGTAATTCTTTTACCATGGCAGGACCAACACCTGGACGCGCTATCAAATAATTATAGAGAGAGGTTGTGCCGCCTCTTTGAGTACCGATAATAAGAAAATCTGGTAAAAGTCGGATTGGAACCGTTAAACCTCTATACATTTTTGCTATGCCAGACATTGAAGTATCAGTAACAGATTTCATTTCCATCCTCTTAAGTAGTACGCAGACTCTCTCATGCATGAACGTATTTGAAGAGAGATCCTACTTCTCCTTTCACTAGGTAGATATATTTCTTCATTCGGTCACTTACCAATATGCATGCAAATCATAGCCTAAATATGTAAAGACATGCGTGTGAATATGGTAATAAATTGGTTGTCATCGTGATTTTGGAGTTGTGAAATCACAACAAATAGTTATGATTATCGAGTACAAGTGAGCGGGTGGAAGAGCGAGGCAAGACAGCTGAGATCATGGAAGCTTAGATAGTGACAGATCTTTGCTCTTCATTGTCATCTAAGGATGAAACAGTGCGATTCTCAGGATTGCCTTGCCGCCTACATTCTGCAAGGGTAGGTAGATGTAATGCGTACCCTGGTCGACGGCTATAGTATGAGACACAGCCTCCACATATCCTTCGTTCACTTTCTTCAATGTCCGTCCATGCTCATCGAATACCGACATCACCCCACTTTCACTGGCCACGTAGAGATAGTGCCGACCGCTATCCAGAGCCATCAAATCTGGATTGTTTCCCACTGACTGCGTGGAGATGACCCGCATCGAGGCCAGGTCTATCAGAAGCAAGGTGGCATTGTCTGCGCAGTTCACAAAGGCCAGCCGTTGCTGCTCATCTAACACCAGATCTTGAGCACCCTGGCATCCTGGGAGGGCAGCACGCGCGATGATCTTATCGCTAACCGGATCGATGGTGACGAGTTGATTGAGCGTTGCGACGACGGCATAGATGCGATGGGAGGCGGCATCAAATTCAACATCGCCTGCATCCCCTCCAAGAGGAATTTCCGCCATGCGCTGCTGCGTACGCGCGTCAATCACAGCATCATGCTGCCCTGCCTCGTCAGCGACAAAGACTTTGTGATCGGTCTGATTGTAGATGAGCCCATCCGGGCTGTCTCCAACAGGGATCCTGGCAATGATGGCGTAGGTGTGTGCATCAATCACAGCGACTTGATTGGCGGTATTGGAAGTGGCGAAGATCAGCCCAAGGTCAGAGGCGACTGCGACGGCATGCACATCAGAAATGCCTGGAATGTTAGCCACAATTTTCCTGGAGACGGTATCGAAGATAATCACCGTGTTCGAAGCGCTATGTGTCAGGTAAAGCAGCCTGGTGTGCGGATCCAGATACGTGTAGTCAAATCGGTTAGGACCACCAGTAAGCGGTATATCCGCAATGATCTGCAGCGAAAGAGGAGCGGGTTTCAGTTTATGAATCACGACAAATCCCAGACTTCCCATCAAGAGTAAAACACCAAGCAGACCCAATGCTACCAGCAGTAGTTTTCGTCTTTTCAAACGTTTGGACGGGAGAACAGCTACTGGCAAGGGCTTTGTGTTTTCTTCAATCAGTGGTTTGTATTCCTGTACTTTCAGCCTGCCTTGCTCAAAGCTAGATTGGCCCATGTTCTGCAACTGCGATGACGAGTAAGTATGTTGCCCACTCACACCTCTGTTGATATCTTGTATCTCAGAACCGAATTCCTGAGGCCAGGAGTCGGACCTTGCTGATGTATTGCCCGCGGGTCGAGTGAATGCATTCCCCAAGAGTGGGTGTGATGCATTAGTTGATGGTAGGCTCAGCAATTGTGCAACTGGAGCCGAATCGGCACTCCAGAATGACGGCGCAATCGCACTCGCTTGCTGCACTGATTTTACACTGGGGGAAGTGATTGAAGTCGCTATGTCTTCACTCCATGAAGAGTGTTTGCCCTGCTGTTGCAGACCTTGCCAGTTCGTAGATCCGCCAAAGGTTTTATTTTGCCCCTTCTCGAAGAATTGGTTTCTATAGAGCACTAATGGCACGATCATGGCCATCACGATTACGAGCATAATCGCTACAACACCCAGGGTAATGGATCGCGTCGAGAGTCCTACTGCAAGGGTAGATCTTGTCTCTGAATGGGTAACCTGTCCACCAAGATAACCCGTCAAAATAAAGAGAGCGGTACTCAAGAGTGTCATAGCGAGAATGCCGCGAACGAAGTATTGGAACAACTGCTCCTTACCTCTTAGAAAGGTAAGGCCTAGGAGGGTTATACCAGCAATGGCCCATATCGTCAAAGAGGAGATACGAGCTACCTTTTCATGCAGTTGCAGCAATGCTTTTGAGGCGTTAGGTAGACTCTCTACAGGAGTTTCGGCACGAAGTCCTGAGAGATACACAATAATCGTCACCAGAGCCACAGCGAGTAAAATCCAGAGAGAGACTTTCTGCATAAATGTATTTTTAACAATGGTGGCAATCATAAGGTAAAGACTGACAAAAGCAACACCCAGAATAGGGATGTGGTTCAAGATGAGATGTATCTCGATACTGTGCATTGTATACTTCCAAGCTCGAGGAGAGGCTGTAATGGTCAAAAGGCAAAGAGAGTGTCTGTACAGATCACAACACAATGGCCCTGTTTGGTTTCTTTTTAAGAAAACTGGTGAATCAAATATGTTACCCCTCTATAGAGTAAAATCGTTTACACCCCAATCCAATAACAGTATCTAGCCAATAATGGTGATTTTTTCATTAGAGGGGGAGGAAGTTCTTCTACTTGATATCCCACATTCCGCAATTTGCCTAAAGTTTTCGTTTAGGAATGGTTTGCTATGGATATGTATCAATGTTACTCAATAGATCATATGTCGTTTTTTCTGAATGTGAGGGAAATGAAAGTCTATATCTTTTTTTTACCATTAGATTTTTACGTGAGCCGTGATATCTGATGGGGCTATGGAGGTTAGAGGTAGTTTATTATACAAACATTTCCTTCCAGATAGGTCAATAGATTAATAGCATGTGGAGGCTATACATCATGAAGGCGCGATCTTTGCTGACATGTAGCCAATGGGAATATCGGCGTCGATCCCAATATATAGTACGAATTGTTTTAGCGCTACTATGTTGTTGCCTGATAATAGTAGCAAGTAGCTGTGCCAAGGTACCTTCCAAGAAAGGACCGGTTCAGGCTTTCACCCCGGTTGCAACTTCCAATGCTATTGCGTCACCGACTCCAACGCCAAAGCCTCCAACTATCACTCTACAGGTCATTGGCTGCCCTTCCGGACTCTCACTTAACTGGGATAATTTGGTAGGAACGCAGGTTAACCTAAATAAGGTACAAAAGGTGATATGTGGTAGTCTAGAGGGCTCCGGTTCGTTCGAAGCCTTAGTAAATGTGCGCTATTACACGCCTGATGCTAAACTGGACTACTATGTCTACGATAACCCCACTGGAACACCCTCTCGGACTTTTAGTATGCAAGGTTTACTCGATGGCGATGCACAGATCAGCCCCAGCGGTACTATTATGACGGCTGAAATTGGTCCGCAAGATACTATCAAAACTAAACCGGACGTTTTCAAGGAATATCAATGGAATGGCTCCACTTTTGGACAGGCCATGTTCCCCGGAATGTACCCGGATATGACATACTACCAGGCCGAACAGAATCAAGCCCAACTCAATACTGAACTCGCAGCAGGGAATAAGCAGAATGCCTGGAGGACCGTGTTTTTGGGTGTCCCTGATCATTTGGCAAAGCTAATCTTCCACTGGACAAATATAGACACACACACTGTTCGATTTCAGTCAAGCACTGGAACGTACATCGTCGCAGTCTACAATTTAGGTCCGGGAGGTGGAGGATTCATTGCAACTATGTTTCACCTGGATAACAGCGAGGCCAACACTTTCGAAATAATGCATCTGACCTCGATTGATGGAAGTGTATTGCTCAGCACACCCACGACAGGTGTGCAGCTTGGCAATCCGCTCACTATAAGTGGTAGTACTTACGCTAACGGTACCGTCCTCGGAAAGGCTGTAATCTACAATGATACCTTCTTTGATATTGGTGACTCAGGGGATATTCGTAGTCCTGCTTCTGCGGGCTACGTAAACTTTACCAAATCCATCAATTACCATTTGAACTCTTCTGGAGTTCAGGAGGCTGCTGTTGCTTTCTACTGGACCAATCAAAATAATAGCAATTTCACTAACCAGGTAGTAATTGTCAAGGTGCTTTTAACTTCCTGATACATCGACTCAAGTAAGTTATGAAAACGAAGTCTGATCTTTAGCGTATTCTTTAGGAGGATTTGTTTTGAATCGAAAGTACTTTTTAAGTTTGAAGCAGTACGGTTGGATAATTATAGCTTGTACATTGCTGGCATTGTTAGCTGGTTTTGCCTTTCTAAAAAAAGAAACGCAGGTTTACCAGGTATCCTCTACAATGTATGTTGTTGCTGACGCTCCCACGGACACCTTCAATCCCACATTGTCCGCTAACGATAGCGTTGGTCTGGCTACCAATTATGCTTCTCAAATTATATCTCGCTCTGTAATGGAGTATGTCTACCAGTCTGATCCACAGATCGCGCAACATGGCTATGGACCGGAAGATCTACTGGCCGATGTTATTACAACTCCCTCAATAACCGCTTCCACGATCTTGATCACTGCTTCAGCCGTTAATGCGAACGATGCTGTGCTGATGGCTAATGATGTTGCCAAGGGTTTCCAGACGTATATCAAAACCCAAAACCAGCAACAACTAAACACACTACGAAGCAACCTCCAGAGTCAAATGGCAACGGTTGAGAAGCAGAAAAGTGCTACTGAAGGTGCTATAACAGCGCTTGCCACAACTACAGATCCGCATTATTCAGTCTATAATGCCGAGCTTAATGATGAGATTCATACGATAGATACAATTCAGACACAACTACTGACGCTGCCAGCTACTGCAAGTAGCAATATTGTAACAATACAATTCGCCACTTCAAAAGACGCGGTCCCTGCTGTCAAGAGCAATCTAATCTTAGCTATTACAGCAGGTCTAGGTCTTTTGATAGGTACCTTGATAATGCTTCTGGTTATCTATATGGATAAGCGGCTACAAGGCGGAGAACAGGTGCGTGAAAAGCTTGGAATAGCCTACCTTGGCGGCATTTCCAGGAGTGACAAATTTGCGAACAATCCTGCGCAAGCTCAAGGAGTTGTGGCCCGTCAGATTGGGGATATTGGAGCGAATCTACGTCTCACAGGTATCTTACCTGATCAAAGGCAAACTACGCAAGGTGCTATCTTGCTTATTACCAGCACACAAAGCACCGAAGGTAAAACGACCATCACACATGCGCTAGCTGCAACTATGGCTCGAGGTGGAAGCACCGTGGTTGTTATAGATGGTAACCTGCGCCAGCCCACCACTCATCTCGCTTTTGGTATGAAAACTGCAGGTCCTGGTTTGAGCGGCTTGCTTAAGGCTACAGATAGAGATGTTGTGGATGCTTACTCTATTGTACAGCGCAGTCATTTACCTAATGTCTGGCTTTTAGCAGCCGGAATGCCAATAGATGACTCTGCCCTCTTATTGGGCAGGAAAATGCCCGAAATATTGGCACAGTTGCGCAAAAAAGTTGATGTGGTCATTATTGATGGGCCTGCAATACTGAGTGGGGCGGAGGCTAGTGTGTTTGCATCGATGGTCGATGGTGTTGCATGGGTTGTTGACGCCAATCACAATAAACTTTCATTGTTGTTGAGATCTAAGGAAATTCTGAATTCATTGACACATACACCCGCTGGCATCATCATGAATGGTTTAGCACACCGAGGCCAAAACTCCTACTATGCCAGCGCTTCCTCAACAGACGCAACTGCTCAGGATTGGATGTCCATTGCGGTGAATACAGCCAATGGGCGCGATGCAGGTAATGTACAGAACCCAGAGCCGGTAGTCACTCTATCAACAGGGCCTCTAATGGCATCCATTCCCAGGGGTCTTCGAATCAAGAACGTAGGAATGCCCCCGCAAGCTCTATCAATACCTTCTCGCTCTGTAAATATGACAACTTCTCAGCAGTAGCTTCCTGGTAAAGAAAGCGTGTCTAATGCAAACATCTAATAGCTTTCCCAAGGGTGTGTTTCCTCCTTCGCCGGGAGGAAGCACTTCCGAGGTCACTCAACAATTTAGAAGTTACCAATTACGCCAGAAGCGAATCTTGCTGAAACGTACAGTACAATTCTGGTGGTATCCAATTCTGTTTGTTATGCTTGGCGGCGTTGTGGCTGCAACCCTTGGCCAATTCGCTCTTGATTTGCCCAAGGTAGTTATAGGGTTGACTTTTGGTATACCACTCATATATTTAGCTATAAGATTCCCGACGGTCGGTTTACTCTTAGCCGCTATATGTGTATCTCCCTTTATGCCCAGTGCGCTAAAGGTAAGTACAGTCTACATTTCACCCGCTATCCCCCTCATCCTTCTCATCTTTTTCTTAGTATGGGTGCGAACTGGCTTTAGTGGGAGGAAGCCAATCTTACCCTCCTTGTGGACTACCTGGCCGCTATTTGGTTTGATTTTCATGGCGATTCTTTCTGAATTGCTCGCTCAAGCAACATGGCTGATCGTTGTGCCACGCCAGGTATTGGGCAACCCCATTGTTTTTGAAGAGGGCATCGGTGTGGCTATGTATTTCGCTCCCCTCATCGTTGTCTATACTGTCAGCGCAATTCTAACCGGAAAGGATAGATGGATTCAGTATATCTTACATACATTCCTGATCCTGGCCCTTTTCGACGCGGCCATCTTGCTTGTTGAATTTAAACATATCGGCGCCGATATTTATACGTTCCGTTACACCTCACCAAGCATTGGTTGGATGCCTTTAGAGGCCTTGGCACAGTTACTCGCTTTAGGATGTATGATTGCATATGCTTACTTTCTCAACGCGACTCGTTGGTTAGGTCGTATAATGTATGGTCTGGCTTTTGTAATATGTTTGATGGCCCTTTATTTCTCTTTGGAAAATAGCTGGTGGTTCGAGGCTGCAATCGCTCTAGCCGTAATAACCCTTGCATACTCACGTCGGCTGTTCGTGTTTTTCTGTATTGCCGCTCTCCCATTTCTTCCCCTGGTCCGATCATTTGTCCAGAAACTACAGAGTGTCAAGTCGGTTGACGCTCTGCGTTTTATCATCTGGCAAGATATGCTTCACGTCTGGAGCAAGCGACCTGTATTTGGTGTTGGTCCTGGTAACCTCTGGGCCTACGACCAGGTTTTTACGCATTTGCCACCGGGCGTGCGGAACTTTGCTAAATCGGGTTTAGGTGTTGCGCACAATGGATATCTCCAAACATTAGGAGAACTTGGACCACTAGGCTTGTTTTTCCATATCGCATGCCTCGTCGTGCTAATTATCGCCGCGGTACGCCTAATTCGCCGCTCTCGCTCCATCACTACTCCTGAGATACGCAATGATCGTATACTTGGATTAGCAGGTTTAGGTTTGGTTTGTGGCTCGATGGCAGCTGATCTCGTCGCTAGCTACTTCTTCTTGCCACCTCGTCAGAGCCTTCATGTCGCCTCTTTGCCCCAGGCACTGGTTTCCTGGATTATTTATGGTTGTATCCTCTACAAGGACCAGCTCTGGAGGATGGCTTGTAAGGGAATAAGGGTTGAAAATTGAAGAAACTACAATACCTATCGAAACAAGCTATTCAGTTCGACTTGAAAATGAAGTTGGAGACTGGCAAGAAGATACTGTGAAACGACCTGCCATCAAAATAAATCCTGGGTTGAATTTGGAACTGGATGCATTGCTCATTTCTAATGAAGTGCTATCGCAATCTAACATAATATGTGCAAATAATGAAGTTGGAGACTGGCAAGAAGATACTGTGAAACGACCTGCTATCAAAATAAATCCTGGGTTGAATTTGGAACTGGATGCATTGCCCACTTACCATAAATTGTCATCGCAATTTAAAGCACCGCTCAAGGGAGTGGGAGAAAGGACTATGGCGCCTGAGCCAGAACAGATTTCAACATGGAGATCTACAACTCCCAAGCTGCCCATAGTAAAGCTTCAACACAGAATGCTTCATCAAAGATGGGAGCCTGAAACTTTTGGCTTCGACCTTGAGGATGGCTCTGAGTTCGAGATGCATGCCACCGTACAGATGAGGGTAATCACAACCAGGGAGAATCGGGAAAGCACGTCTCCACAATCTTCACCTGAAGTAAAAGCAGAGGTCTCAGGCGCAGCTAGCGGCGCGGCAATTATCGGTACCGGTAGTATCATCGGCAACCTGCTCAAGTACATCAATAATCTTCTGATCCAACGTGGATTTGGAGCCGGACCCTATGGGTTGTATGCGCTTGGTATGTCCACTGTGACGTTAGCCATTTCCATCTTTAACCTCGGCCTGGATGATGCAATGGTACGCTATGTCTCAATCTATCGGGGTAGAAATCAAGCGAATTTACTGCGCGGGTTGACATTGTTTTGTACAGCTTTGGCCGGGGTCGCAGGGATACTTGGTACATTGCTCGTAGTCTTTTTTGCGCCTTTTCTGGTTGCTATCAGGCACGCTCCCAGTATGCTCCCCATTCTATTACTGTTGGCACCTCTGGTTGCACTTTCAAGCATGCAGAATATCTGGACCGGTGGTATGCAGGGATTCAAAGCTTTCAAATGGCGCATTCTGGTTCAACGCCTTGTAGTTCCTGGAACATTAACGATTCTGCTCATATTCGTTCTTCTTTTTTCCAAAGATTTAGCAACAGTTGTGGTTGCGACCCTCGTTAGTGCGCTGATTGGTGTCTTGTTCAACCTGTTCTTCTTCTTCCGGTTGATGTCTCAAACGAAGTATACGGGAAAAGAAGAATACCAATTACGCGAGTGGATCAGTTTCGCTTTTCCAAACTTTTTGACATCCATCCTCGATACAGTATTGGAAGCAGTAGATACGATACTACTGGCGTTTCTTGTCGTTTCCATTGTCGCTGTTGGGCAGTATGCAGCGGCCATTCGATACAGCACATTTATCGCGTTGCCCTTGCAATCTCTCAATGTTATGTTCGCTCCAACTATCGCTGAACTGCATCACAAGGGAGAAAAGGAAAAACTGGAGGTTATGTTTAAGGTTGTAACCAACTGGGTAATAATCTTCAGCTTACCAATTTGCCTGATTGCCATACTGTTCTCCAGGCCTTTGCTTGGTATTTCAGGCGATAGTTTTCTCGCCGCATGGCCGTTGCTTGTCGTACTATCAGTCGGAAGTATGATTAATGCTGGTACGGGTTCAGTCGGATATATTCTACTCATGACAGGCCATCAGAAGCTCTCATTTATCAACTCGCTCACCGCCGTCATCATTAACGTTGTATTAGGTATCTTCCTCACTAAACTTTACGGAGCGTTAGGCACTGCTATCGCCACTGGTCTTGCTTTAGCAATTGTTAATCTGATGCGACTGGTTCAGGTACGCCTGTTGCTCAAGATTCATCCTTACCGTTGGGATACGCTTAAGCCATTAGGGGCAGGATTGATAAGCTCTTTACTGATCGGTGCTTTATTGTACTTCCTGAATCTAACACAGATTTCCTTTCGGATCTCCCACTTTAATTTTTCTAGTGAACTTTTACTCATACCTGTTCTTCTAGTAATCTATGTTTCACTCCTGATGATGTTTAAATTCAGTCCCGAAGATAAGATCGTTATAGATAAATTACGCAAAAAACTCAGAGGCCGAAAAAAATAAGAAAGAGGTATAGTATGCGCACCGTAGTTTTTGGTGTAGATGGCTTGACATTTCGCGTTCTTCACCCCCTTATTGAGCGGGGGGACCTTCCCAACTTTAAGAAGTTAAGTCAGGAAGGCTGTGAGTCTACGCTCCAATCAAAGTACCCACCTCTAACGCCACCTGCATGGACTTCGCTATCGACTGGATTGAAGCCTGCTCGTCATGGTGTCTATGACTTCTGGATGTATGAACATCAAGAGCATGGTAATGCTCGAAACGCTCGTGTGCAGACAAAACGAAAAGGAGGAAAGGCAATCTGGAACATTCTCAGTGAGTATGGGAAACAAGTTCTTGTGATTAACGTGCCTGTTACCTATCCTCCTGAACCCGTTAATGGTATCATGATCAGCGGATATATGACTCCCAGCAGCAATGTTGACTTCACTTATCCCTCCAACTTCAAGGAAGAGCTATACCGTATTGTTCCTGACTATCAGATTGATCTGGATCTTCGTAGTTTTTGGAGGAAACCAAGAGCGATGGAACTGCTGATCGATGCGACCCTACGTATGACGGAGCGACGTATCGAACTGACCACTTATCTCCTCAAAGAGAAGCCCTGGGATTTTTGTTACGTGGCCTTTGTTGGCCCCGATCGCCTTCAACATTCTCTGTGGGAAGAAATCAGTTCATTGGATACACGGGCGACTGAGTACTTTCGCTTGTTAGATCATGGTCTCGGTTTGATCTTAGAACAACTCGGTCCAGATGATAACCTGTTCGTAGTTTCTGATCATGGGTTCCAGGGTATCACACACGTCTTTAACATTAATGAGTATCTATATAGTAAGGGGTGGCTCACACCAAGTTCCAGCTATCAGCATCAGATTAAGCGAGCTCATCGTTACGCCAATCTTAAGTGGGTACTCAAACGCATAGGGTTGCTTTCATTAGCACGAAGGACAAGAAGAAAACTGAAGCATGCAGGTGCTCTGAAAGTTCTCCATTCAGATGTCTATCACCCGCTGCTGCTTGATATTGATTGGGAGCAAACTTTAGCCTATGTACCTTCGCTTTCGGGATACCCTGGAAGTTACGTTGACATCTTCTTAAGGGAGGACCTGGATGCTCAAATTCTAGCTGAATTGTGTGAGGATCTCAAGCAACAAGTTGATCCACGAAGTGGTCAGTCACTCGTCAATACTCTTTACACTACCGAGGTCTTTGGTGAGGGACCATATGCTCCTAGTGAACCTCATCTGTTACTCTTACCCAATGATGGCATCACTTTCAGTATGAATCTTGGTGGAAAGTCCCTGTGGGATGAAGCAAGTAAGACGCGTGGCACGCACCAAAAAGATGGGGTACTCTATGCATATGGAGGGGGTATCAAGTCGGGTTTTAAGGCACCAGACTCAGAAATATACGATCTTGTACCTACGTTATTACGTAGCATGGGCTTACCGTTGCCACATACGTTCGATGGTCGCGTACTAGAAGAGCTGTTTGTAACTGAACAGCTCTCGACAGCAGGAGTTAGCAATACCGAGGGTAACCTGGCTCGTCGAAAATTACAGAAGTTACTGGAGATGTAGGCTTGTGTCAATGACATGAAAGGTCATCTGGGTTGAAGAATCAAAAGTAAAATACAATTTGTATTTAACATGGAGGCTGGTATGGGCGATCATAGGCAAGAAATGCTGACAACGCATACTAACAATATTGCTGACATGGTCCAGGAGGATCAATCTATAAATTTACAAAAGAGACCGTTCCAACCCCGGCCGCAAGGTTCTATAGCCAACGATTGTGACCTTTGGCGCGACTATTGGCGAAATAGGAACCATCCCTGGCGTACTGAGCCGGAGATCGATGTTAAGCGCCAGGCAATGCTCAATCAGTACCTAACTACCATAGCCGATAGCGAGCGGGGGTGTTACCCTTTCAAGGATATCGGTAGTAAATTGAGTCGTGCCGATGTTGAGTGGTTGCTGGCTTCACGAGTAGATGGTAATGTCGATTGGAACAATGTTCATCAACGGGAATGCGCAGGGTTGGATCTACGTGGAGCTGACTTGCGTAAAGTGCGTCTGAGTGGCCTGCCACTGACAAACATGCGGGGTGGGCTAATCTCAGACGAGTGGGTTCTTGCAACTGATCATCAACGTGATTTGGCAGGAGTGCATCTGGAAAGGGCTGATCTGCGTGGAGCTCACCTGGAGGGGGCAGACCTGTGTGGAGCGCATTTAGCTGGGGCTGATCTGCGTGGAGCTCACCTGGAGGGGGCAGACCTGTGTGGAGCGCATTTGGAGGGAAACGAGGAGTTTCCGAATCCTGCCGATCTACGAATGTCTTTTTTCGATAGCACAAGCATTCTGGAGGGCATCACGTTGGGTGATGAGACTTATGGATTCGTGGCATTAGCAGATGTGAGCTGGGGTAAAGTAAATCTCACAAGAGTAGATTGGTCACAAGTACACAGGTTAGGTGATGAGTATGCAACACAATGGAAACTGCCCATTGAGTATCAGGCGGCAATTAGAGCCAATCGTCAGTTAGTTACTGAGTTGCAAGCACAGGGATTAAATGAATATGCTACTTATTTTGCTTACCGCGCACATGTGAACAAACGGTTTATGCGTCCGCAGCAGGCAATTCTACCTGTGGTCCTTCGGGTATTCGTGCGAGAGCGCATGCCTTTGCCTAAGGTGTTACTGCGACTAGAGGAACGGAGATATGGGCAACATATCTCGAGGCATCCTTTAAAGTCGGCTCTCATAAAGCTGGTACCCTTGCTGTTTGTGCTCACTTTGATTGCCCTATTGAACTCCTTAGTGTTGGTATTGCTGCTTGGACTATGTTTGGTAGCGATTTTGGCTGTACTGCCCATACTGAGAAAGCGAGGTCCACAGCCTCCGCAGTATAGACTTCAACACAGACAAGTACCACCCCCCGGACTGCTGTCTCAGGAGCAGAGAAGGAGGCAGCGATGGCTTTTGCTACTTGGATTTTTACTTGGAACGCCCAAGTCTCGTCTACCCTTGTTAATGGGATCTCCAACAGTAGCTTTACAACAGATTCCTTTGCTTAGACGATTCTCCAAAAGATGGCAAGTACATTCATTACCCATAGGCATAGTATTATCTTTCCTACTGCTTTTGTTACTCTTCGATGATACACTAGTGTGTTACGGACGGTATATCTTCTCATTGGTTCTTAGCTTGCTTACTGGTTATGGGTATAAGCCAGCACGGATTTTGTCTTGGTATCTTGTAGTAGTGTTCGGTTTTGCTGGTTTCTATATTATTTTCGGGCATCTTGCACCTTTTGAAGCGCTCATCTTCAGCCTGACTTCGTTTCATGGGCGCGGTTTATTCCCGGGAAACAATCACTATTTGGTTAACTCGGTAGCCATGATCGCTATTCTCGAAGGAGTTATAGGACTATTTTGGGAGGTGTGCTTGATTGCAACCTATTTATGGCGTTTAGTCCAAAAGTAACTAAAACACAAAATACATAGAGATACTAACTGCCCTTTCTCCTAGTACACCAGTTAGGATAGGATGGACGGTAATGGGACTTATAGAATGGAGTCATGACATGTTTGATCCGCGAGACCCTTATGAACGCTGCTATTGGCACTATGATTCCAGGCGGCCACTTTCAATAGCGCAACTTATCGCGCTCAAAAGTGTTGATGTAGAGACAGCTGCTCTCGTTTGGTTGATACTTGAGCACGGAGCTTCGTTTACGATAGCAGGACCTACCGATCCAAAACCGGGTGTGGGCAAGACTACGGTGCTAAATGCGCTTTTCCAGTTTCTGCCTGAGGGAACAAGTCTTGTATACACATCAGGCATGTACGAGGATTTTGCATTCACACGTCTACCCAATATCGATCCTGCTACCACTTATGTGCTCTGTAATGAGGTAAGCGATCACCAGCCTTTCTATATGTGGGGAAGGGTGGCACGACAATTTTTAATGCTTCCTACTCAAGGGTATCGTATAGCCACTAGCGTCCATGCCGATACTATTGACGACACTATTTACATGTTTCACCACGAACTACGTCTGAGTTCTGATTCCGTACGTCGGCTGGGACTTGTAGTACATACCGGCATTGTAGATCATGATTCTGCTCTTCAACGTAGGTGGTTTTCCTCCCCACGCCGTCGCTGGCTTAGTACCTATTTTATACGGCCCACAGCCGATCCACAACGTCCTGACGCCATCACACCAATTCCAATATCTCTATGGAACGAGCTTGATGACACTTTTGAGCATACAGATCAATCCGGTCTTGATGAGATAGCAGAATGGGCAGGATTCACCTCCCGGGACTTTGCTACCTCCCTAAAGGAGCGTGCAAACTGCTTACGAGAACTCGCGCTAAGGAATGATATCAGTATGGACCAGATGTATGAGGCAATCATTGGATTGCGAGAGCGGCAGAAAGAGGTAAATATCCATAAGTAATCGGGACAACTCTCGTAGTTCCTTCACTCCTATTCAGTTAAACACTTGAAACTCACCAACTGAAACCATTTACTTTAGTTGAGTCAGTGAGAAAGGAGGTATGGAGATTTGATTCCGAGGCGTTCCGCTGGTGATTGTCAGGGAATCGGGGCCTGTAATGCGCTTGAGAGGGTCACTAGCCAATTGTTGGAAGTGAGATCCCTGCGCAAATACCGGATCCACATTAATCGTGAAGCTACTAGCGGAACTGTTCACTATGAAGGCTTGGTGATGGGCGCCATCGTTAAAAATCCATCCTAGCAGGGGGGAAGAAGTCCCACCATTGTTGGTTATATTGGTGCCAAAATCTATTTCCTGGGCTGATATCATACCTTTCATAGTGTCGCCAAGCAAGCGCATCGACCAACCTGCAGCTGTCAGCGCATACTGCTGATTAGAGGAAATGACTTCGTAGCCACTCTTTCCAATCATTTCGTAGAAACAGGCAAGATCAGTACGCTCCTCGTCGAGAAAGGTAAGGGACATTTTAGCTGCAAAAATCCCATGTATCCAGGTATGGTAAACGTCATTTGTCGTATCGACGATGTTATATTCCGTGAACCAGACCTTCATGTTTTGAGGCAGAGATTGAAGTTGACCTTCGAATTGCTGCCATCTTGCGGAGAGTGCATCCACTACGTTCATTGCGCTTTCCGTGTCTGTTGTGCCGTTCCCTATCATGCCATGAGTGACCGAGACATAGGGATGCTGGGTCAAAGCATCGGCGCCTTCCAAGCTTTGTAGAAGCTCTTGATTCCAATTGGCTTTTCTAGGATCACTCGATTGGTCGGTAGGTACTCCTCCCACAGCCGCGATCTTCACATTGGGGAACTTGTCGCGAATCGCGCGAATCCAGCTCGTCGCCATTTTCCCATAGTCGGCCCCAGTAGGAAACTTCGTTACGTAATCTTTAGGGTTTCTGAGATAGAACTCGTTGCCCAGTTCCACGAATTGTACAGGCAATCCCATGCTTTGAGCTGTGCTCAACATCTCAAGCTGAGTATTGAGATCTGAGGTAAGCAAGTTGAGTACATAAATTGGGATAGCTCCTGTGGCCTGAACGGCTATCTGTAGCTCCTGTAATCGATATATAGATTGCGGAGCGCTCAAAAAACTACTCAGTGCTCCTGGAAGAAACCATCCTTTCTGCCAATCCCAATAGTTGGCCACTGTTCCACCAGGATATCTCAACGTTCCAGGATTGAATTGAACTGCCGCTTTGACTGCATTCGGATTATCCCAAGAGGTACTATGAATGGGCACATTGTTGTATCCCAGAAAGTAAGGGGCGATTTTCCGCGTTGCTCCGTTATGAGTGGTTACTGTTCCAAAAGGTGTAACTGTGACATCTACGGGATGAGGCGGATTAGGACCACCACAGGCTTCTAAAATACTGATTCCGGCTATACCAGTTACGCTATATCCAATGAGTTGTAACAGGCGACGACGACTGATCTCGCTATTCTGAGATCCGCAAAACTCTTTCGATGTCTGGAAATTGTAAGTCATATTTCAATGCTCCATTTTCTTCTGTGATTTATATTCCAATCTTGTTATAAAGTGGATCAAATGTTATATGGAAAGTTACAAGAACCTGCTTGAATCATGATTCAAGCGTAAACCTATCTTTTTGCGTTAGTACATTGATGACAGCACCGATCTAGTTAAATGGTAGGGTGAACGCCGCTAGTATACCTGACAGACCGAAAATGTCAAGGTAAGACTGGTTAAGTTTGATGTCACACTGGTTGCGAAATTATTACTGATAACTCGATTTCACAACCCAATCTTGACCTGCTAGTCGCTTTTTCTTATGGAACACTATGCTACACTCACCTTTATGGATAGGCAACCTACGACATTGGATATATCAAGATCTTTCTTTGGTACTTCAAATAATTGAGATTCTATCGGTATTATAAATAACCCAAATGGGGGATGACTCTTGATGGAGAGCAATTGGTTTTCGAGCAACGAGGGTGATGTTCTGTTACCTTCAGAACACTAGATTCCGCTTATGACGAGGAGAGACAAAAGAGGTAGTTTCGTGAATGTGATCATCCTATGTGATTCTTTCGTTACTCTTTAATTCAGAAAGAGGATAGTTTTATGAATAACGATGCTAAACGCATCAAAATTGCACTCCTGAATGCCCATACACTACAAAACCCAAAACGCTCGTCATGGGCTGGTACCGTTGATCAAATGACCAACTCTCTTCAAAAGTATTGTGGAGATGTTTATTCTATTCCCTCAGCACCCTCTATGGTGAAGTTCTTTGGAAAAATTACGAATAAATTATCGCACCTCTTCTTAAAGAAGATTTATTTATACAATCATACCTTTGCTCTTGCCAGGAGGTATGCAAAGGTTACGCTTCTCCAGCTTGAAAAGCAATCCTTTGACGTGATATTTGCTCCTAGCGGTGGAACAGAGATCGCCTTTTTAGAGACGGATATTCCTATCGTGTTAGTTGAGGACGCCAACTTTATATTGTTGCATAACTATTACCATGGGTACTCAAACCTCCTTCAGCGCTCGGTCTATGAGACAAATACTCTTGAAGAGTTGGCTCTTAGAAAAGCGAGCCTTGTTCTACATCCATCACAGTGGGCTGTCCAATCTACTGTTGAAAACTACCATGTGGAGAAACAGAAAGTACACGCGGTTCCCTTTGGTGCAAACTTTACGAACCCCCCCCCTATCGAAGTAGTCCGGGCGAGAAAGAAATCAAACCGGTGCAGATTGTTCTTTTTAGGTGTCGATTGGCAGAGAAAAGGAGGAGAAATCGCTTTCGAAACTCTTCTGAAGCTCGAAGAGATGGGAATCCAGGCAGAACTTATTATATGTGGTTGTACACCTCCAGGCTCGTTTATACATGAAAGGTTGAAGGTTATACCCTATTTAGATAAGAAAGACGAAACGCAGCGTAGGGAGTTAGAAAAGCTATTTGAAACGTCCGATTTCTTATTGCTGCCAACAAGAAGTGAGTGCTACGGTATGGTTTTCTGCGAAGCTAGCGCCTACGGATTACCTATTATCACGACAAATACAGGTGGGGTTTGTGGAGCAGTCAAGGACGGTGAAAACGGCTTCATGCTGCCATTTAACGCCCGTGGCCAGGAGTACGCTGAAGTGATTGCTAAGGTATATTCAGATGATCAGCTTTATTCCAAATTGGTCCGGTCGAGTAGAGCAGCTTTTGAAAATAGGTTGAACTGGGATGCATGGGGGATTTCTGTAAAGCGCTTACTCGATGAATTCATTTTCCAAAATAAGTCTCCGTAATAAGGAATGGACGCTGATGGCTAAACAATACGTATATACTGGGTCCCGGTTGAAGCGCTGGATTGAGAAGAATTGGTTACTGGTACCTGTAATACTGATTGGAGTAATTGCAGTGGCGATCCTGGAGGCCACTTTACTCTATAGGAGTGTTCCAATTCCGACTCTTCAAATGCAACAGATTGCCAACGTCCCTCTCTCCGGTGGAACAACGCGCTTTGACTATCAAAGCCTTGACCCGCAGACCGGATTGCTTTTCATTTCCCGCTCTGGAGCAAATTCAGTACTTATCTTCGATACCAACACAAATAAAGTAATTGGTGAGGTTGGTGGTGTCTTTGACGGCCATGGAGTTATCGTAATTCCCGATTTGAAGCGTGTCTACGTCGCTGCGGGTACAAAAAATCAGGTAGTCGCAATTGACGAGTATACACATAAGATTATCGCTACGATACCCGTGGGCGAAGGGCCGGACGGTCTGGCTTATGATCCAGTCGATCACAAAGTCTTTGTTTCTGATGAGGATGGTCACAATGACGCGGTAATCGACGTTCAAACTGAGAAACAGATAGGGCTCATATCTCTGGGAGGTGAGGCAGGCAATACACAGTACGATTCTGTCTCACATCGTATCTTCGTAAATGTGCAGACACTCAATCAGCTCATTGCAATCGATCCCACAAGTGATCAGATCGTTGGACACTATCCGCTTCCAGGATGTGAACACAACCATGGGCTGAATATTGATACACTGCTGCGCATTGCATTTATCGCATGTGATGAAAATGCGACACTCTTGGTGGTAGATATGCATACTATGAAGGTTGTTGATACGGCATCAACAGGAGCCAGGCCTGATGTACTGGCGCTTGATAGTGGTCGGCACATCCTTTACGTCGCTGCGGAGAGCGGTACAGTAACAATCTTCCAGGAGCTCAGCAAAGGGGTACACAAATTAAATGAAGGATATGTGGCCTCTTTCGCACATACTGTAGCCGTTAACCAGAAAACACATGATATATACCTTCCTTTAGAGAATGTCGATGGAAAAGCGCTTATAAGAGTCGCTTTATATCAACCTTGAGCAGCAAATTCACTTCATTGAAGCCAAATACCTCGTGTGCTATAATATCAGAGTGCAGGGGTCGGATTTATTTACAATCTCCGCTCTATCGTACACCAAATCAAAATTTATAAGGAAGAGCGCTTGCGTGCAGTGATGACAAAGGCTGAGAGTGCTCGAAAAGGATATTGGACATGGCGGAAACAATCACTTCCGATATGATTATTCACGATATTGTCACAAAACACCCGGAAACAGTAAAGGTCTTTCATGGGCATGGACTTCCCTGTACAGCTTGTGCTGTCGGATCGCGTGAAAGTGTCGCGGGTGGTGTGCGCACCCATCGTTTTACACCGGAAAAACAGGCCCTTTTGCTCAAAGATCTGAATGCGGTCATCCATGGGGAACCGATCTCGGTTGCCCCTAAGAAGGCCCCTGTTGGGCGTGGCGTGCCTTTGACAATGGCTCCTGCAGGTAAAGATGGCACGATAAAACAGGTGATCGCCATTATGAGTGGCAAAGGTGGCGTTGGTAAATCGCTTGTTACAGGTTTGTTGGCTGTTTCGCTAAGGAGCCAGGGATTACGAGTTGGTATCCTGGACGGTGACATCACGGGTCCCAGTATTGCGCGTATGTTCGGCACGAGGGGTCAACCCAACAAATCGGCCAGCGGTGGTATTGAGCCACTGAGCAGTATAAGCGGTATTCGCATCATGTCAATGAACATGTTTCTGGAAGACGAAAGCTCTCCCGTTGTCTGGCGTGGGCCGATGGTTTCTAGCGCGATCAAACAATTCTATAGTGATGTTGAGTGGGGTCGGCTTGACTACCTGTTAGTAGATCTACCCCCTGGCACTTCGGATGCGCCAATGACTGTTTTACAATCTTTGCCAGTTGACGGTATCATTATCGTCTCCTCACCGCAGTTGCTGGCAACTATGGTAGTAAAAAAATGCATCAACATGGTGTTGCAACTCAAAGGGATTATTGTGGGCGTTGTGGAGAATATGGCCTACTTCGAAACACCGAACGGCGAATGCTACGAGATATTCGGTCCAAGCAATGGACCAGAGTTGGTTGACATGACTGGCGCTCCACTATTGGCCCAACTGCCCATTGATCCCGTTTTGACAAGCTTATGCGATGCGGGCCGCATTGAAGAGTATCGTGGCTCGGCATATGAGATGCTTGCAGATAATTTCGTCAAGACTCTAAAAATAAAACGCTAGCTGTTCCATTTCCAGAATAGGGGCAAGCTTCATTTGCAACGAATGGTTTGTCCCTATTCTGTGTGCTGGTGTAACACAATCGACGCACCACAAGTATAATCGGGGTGGATCCATATTACAGGACGAGGTATAGTTTGATAGGTATACGTTACCTCGTGCTCATCGAGATAACGACGCGAAGTATCTAAATTCTCTACTACCAGGGTCATGCGACATAGGCTTTCTCCAAATTGTTCCAGGTGCCTGGCAAGCGCCCCTGGCTCTGGCAAATGCTCATAATTCACATCTTGGTCGGCTTCAGCGCTCAGAGGTAGAGGTTCAGCTAGCTCAAAATATTGACCCTGATCGTTACCTCCAAGAGGAAAAGCAATAAGCATTGCATCCCATCCATCTGCTTCACCTGTGAATGAATCCGAGGACTGTAATCCATAGATGCGTTGGTAACGCTGTGTAGCCTCGGCAAGGTTTGCAACTGCAATAGTTGTGCTGCGTACCTGCGTGACACCCAATGGATGCTCAGGTGGAGTTGTCCACCCGGCAAGCCGAAAACGTCGCTCTTCGCCTACGCTATCATGCTGAATGATGAATGGATAACGCTGTGCCAGGTCATGGCGCTCGATATTTGTACGAGACCAGCCACGTGTACGACCATCAGCAGCCCTTAGCGTTCCTGGAGTTGGTCCCAGAATTGTGATACCACGATTGATCATAGCTTTGCTATCAGCCTCGATGTTATTTGAAGCAAGCACAAAATTTAGATATCCCTCGTGGAAAGCCAATCGGTCCAGCATGCTCTGTTGCGCCTCGGCAGGATTGTAGATCGCAATGAGTTCCAGATATGTATCACCGATCACAATAATTCGATTGGCAGTCCCGCCGGTGGGATGTATCCCTCCGCCGGAGACTGCCAATCCTAGTTGCTGGCTGAATTGTGTTTCAGCCTGTTCCAGATTATTTACACCAATAATGATGTGGTCGATTGCTGTCAACATCACCCACTATCCTCTGTGATTAGCCACGTAGGGGCGGGAGTGGTGTGGAGAAGGGTGGGGACGCTGGCGTCGCCCTCACCGCCCTGCTCCCAACCCATACGGCATGTGAGTTCTACCCTCGTGTGCGTGCCAGTTCGCGTTCTTCATGCTTGTCTCGCTTATCAAGAGTGCGGTCACGGCGGAAACGTCGAAGACTGAGCTCGCCTTTATCCCACATCACCAGTATCATACTGGCGTTGAAGATCGAAGAGTAGGTACCGCTAATAATACCTACCAGCAAAGCCAGCGTGAAAGGGCGAATGGTTGCGCCGCCGAATAGAGTAAGTGCGCTCAAGGTAAAGATTACGGTCAGCGATGTATTAAGTGAACGAGCCATGGTTTGCACCAGGCTGGCATTCACTACCTGGTCGAATGTTTCAGAGGTGCGACGTTGCATGTTTTCACGGATGCGGTCGAAAACTACAATTGTGTCGTGCACTGAGAAACCTACAACGGTTAACAAGGCCGTGATAAACAGAGCATCTATCTGGAAACCTATCAACCAGCCAAGGATCGAGAAAACACCCAGCACCACCAGTACGTCATGCAACAGTGCGACGACAGCACTCGTTCCGTATCGCCATGGCCTATCCACCTTGCGAAACGAGAACCAGATCCAAAGCAGGATTAATACCGAGGCTGCAAGAACAGCAAAGAAGGCATTACGGGTGGTCTCTGATGCCACTGAGCCTGATACTATTGCAGTACCCAACTGCTGCATATAGATACCACTATTGATAAAATGCGCCTGCATCTGGAGCAACTTGTTAGAGTTGAGCTCAGAACGAGTCAAAAGGGTGACCGTCTGGGTTGTCTTTCCCTGAGTCACATCTACTACATGTACAGGAATATTGGCAGGATTGGACTGTGTTGTTGGAGTAGTAGTCGGGGTTACTGTTGGCGTAACGGCAGCCGCTGGCCCTTGTCCAGTTGCAGGTGTACCACTAGCTTTGACCGTAGATGTGCTTGTGGCTGTCGGGGACGTCTTGGGTGTACCCGTAGCAGTGGGTGTTGGCGCTGCAGTAGGAGGTCCTTTAGTCGGATCAGATGTAGGAGGTAGGCTGTTGAGCGTTACTCGAACATCATTGACATTAGGGATAACTCCGCTATTGAATTTCGTCGCTGTAGCAACCGTTACCGTCGAAGGGAGTTTCTGACCAGCCACGGGTTGAAGAATCAAATTATCGTAGCTAACAGCAAGCTGAGTACCGTACTTTGCTTGCAAATCACTTGTAATTGCCTTCTGAACATTCGAATCGATCTGCTCGTTGAAGCGAATCCAGACAGTATCTCCGGCTGCTAATTGAGGATTATCGCCAGTTACTATCTGCAAATCCTCTAATTTGAACGGTGCGACCAGAGCTGTCATTTCGGGGATAGTGACAGCTTTTTCAGGACGATACTCGACATTTGCACCACCTGCAAAATCGATACCGACGTTGAGTCCCTTGACAATCAAGGAGATCGTACCCGGAACAATGACAATCAATGATATAAGAATGAACAGGTAGCGTTTTCCGACAAGATCAAACACGTCTTTCTTCCTCTCTCTACTTAAACATCAAACAGTACTATTCCGCCGCGCCAGGGATGCCGAGGCTGTAGCAATCGAGCCAGGAGGAAGCCCAAACAGTGCGGGGTGACTGACTACACCGGTCGGCACAAGTAAATTCAAGAAAGTGCGTGTCACGACAACGGCTGTAAACATACTGATCAAGACGCCCAGGAACAGCGTCGTAGCAAATCCAACGATGATCGTTGCGCCGAAGTTACTTCCGAAAGCGAAGAGCACTGCACAAGTGATAAGCGTCGAGATATTGGAGTCTCGAATCGATGGCCATGCGCGCTTCCACCCGACGTCAATGGCAGCGGAAAGTAGTCGTCCTGCGCGCAACTCTTCTTTGACTCGTTCAAAGATGAGCACATTTGCATCTACTGCCATGCCGATTGAAAGGACGAAACCTGTGATGCCTGCCAATGAAAGTACAACACCGAGCAGTTTGAAAACGGCAAAAGTTAATAATGCATACAGGATGAGCGCTATGTCAGCAAGTAGGCCTGGCAATCGGTAATACAGGAGCATGAATAACATGACAATTCCCAGCCCAATAGCTGCTGCGATCGCGCTTTTAATAATAGAATCCTGACCAAGGGTGGGACCAACAGTCTCTTCACTGGCAATCTTGAGCGGGATCTTCAATGCGCCATATTTTAATACCGTCACAATCTGCGTCGCCTGATTAGTTGTGAAGTTGCCTGTGATGACACCTGGTCCGGTGATCGCGTTTTGGATTACTGCTGACTCAATGACTTGCTTGTCTAGTGTGACCGTCAGGTACTGGCCGACATTTTTACCCGTAAATGTTCCAAAACGACTTATGGCGTCGCCTTGCATCTCGAAGCTGATTTGAGGTCTACCTGCCTGGTCTTGACTGACAAACACCTGGCTAGAATCGAGGTCGGCGCCGGTAAATTGCGCCTTACCGCCTGGATTATATTGAGCGTATTGCGAAGGATCAAATGCAGAACCTATCGCGGCAGGTGAGGACCCTGTACTCCAGAACTCAAGGTTCCCAGTTTTAAGCAGTGAATTCACTGCTTCAGTCTGGTTTCCGGTAAAACCGGGTAATTCTACAGAAATGGCTGGTTGGCTATTAGTTGTTATGATACGAATGCTGGGTTCACTCACTCCCAATCCACCGTTTACGCGCTGTTCGATATTATCACGCACTGCCGGCATTGCGTCATTAAGCGTTTTCGCATCGAAATTCCCATCAGGTACAAGTAAAGCGCTTACACCACCCTGTAGGTCAAGTCCTAGCTTGGGCTGTAGCGAGTTGTTGATACCTAGAAAGGGTATATGTATACCTGGCGTATTCGATAAGTCAATATAAATTGCACAAGCTCCTAGTAACATAATAAATAGGAGGAGTGCCAGAGTTCCTCGGCGCATATGAATTCAATCCCCTTATTGATATCTATCGTATAGACATTAGCACGCATGTTGAGAAAGACGTGGTGCATATACAATGGTACATTTGATTTCTGTGCAGTATAGCACAGTTGTTTGTCCTTGCATATCCCGATTTGTTATCAAAGGATGACTTTCGTTCTATCAAGATAGATGCGGTACCGCAACTTTTACCGTAATAATACGTAGCAAGAAAGGAGATATTCTCAAGTGTTATTCATAGAAAATTACCCCAAAACCTGATTTAGTGAACGTTTAACATGAAGCTGCTACAATAGAGATTGCAATCGTCGGGGTTTCTCTTCGATTTTCTTAAACATAACGCGCCTATACTTTTCATGTCTATTTCATTTTTTTGTAAGGAGCGATAGAACCAGTGCAAGAACATACAACTGTGGAAAATACAGCACAACAAAATCCAAATATGAAAATTGTTATGGATGTGCGCGATATTACGAAAAGTCTGCCTTTGGGGCGTGAGCGCATCGAAATTTTAAAAGGGATTAGTTTTCAGATTATGAGTGGAGAATTCGTCTCCATCATGGGACCATCGGGCTCAGGTAAAAGTACGCTTTTGGGTATCATCGCAGGGTTGGACAATCCTACAAGCGGGAAGGTCTTGATCGATGGGATTGATATCACTACCATGAGTGAAGGTAAGCTGGCTTCAGTTCGCAACAACAAAATCGGCATGGTTTTCCAGGCTTTTAACCTCATCCCAACCTTAACAGCTCAGGAGAATGTCGAGGTGCCACTATATGTGGGTAAGCATAAAGGCTCGCCTTCGGAACGCTCTAAAGAGCTACTCGCTCTTGTAGGTCTCACACATCGTCTGAATCACAGACCCAATCAGCTCTCTGGAGGTGAGCAGCAGCGTGTCGCTATCGCGCGAGCTCTTGCAACCGATCCCGCCTTTGTGCTGGCCGATGAACCAACAGGTAATCTTGATGCAACAAACAGCGAGAACTTGCTAAAACTGTTCGCCTACTTGCGAGCACAGACGGGCAAAACGTTTATCATTGCCACGCATGATCCAAACGTGGCTGCGCATGCTGACCGTATTATCCGCCTCCTGGATGGGAAAATCGCTTCCATTGAGAATGCAGTTGGGAGCGTCAGGCAATGAAAACCTCGATGTACTTCAACTACACCTCGCGCTCGCTATTGCGTGGTGGGCAGCGCACTGTGCTGGCGGTGTTCTGTGTGGCTGTGGGAGTTATGGCGATCGTCGCGCTCCAATTAGTGGGCTTGATGATTAACAACGCCTTCACAAGCAACGTGCGTGATGCCAACGGTGGTGATATCGCCGTTTCTTCCCAAACCAGGCCATTCACGCCCGATGACCTGAGCTTCTTTAATCAGCTCAAGGGGAGTGGCGCCATCACCAACTACACAGCCATATCCACAACAAATGGCTCCACGAGTAATTCGGCCGCGATCACGAGTGGATTCAATGTTGAAGCAGTGGATCCAGGCAGGTTTCCAATTGTGACCCCGCCGACGTTCATTGATCCTGCGAATGGCAGCATCTCGAGCTTGCTGACCGGCAAAGGAGTGATCATTGATAAAACCCTCGCGGATCAACACAATCTTAAAGTGGGTGATCAGATAGATATTCACGTAGGGCAGCAAAATCAGAGTCCACGCATTTTGCACGTTAAGATAGCGGGAATTGTGACGGACTCGGGTGTGCTGGCACAGTCCAGCGGGGTGATGCTCGTTTCCCTTTATGACTATAACGCTGCCTCTGCGAACGCTCCGGTGTACTATGACACGGTCTATGTAACAGCCACCGATCAGGCGCATATCGACCAGACGGTCAAAGCCATCAATGCACAATTTCCACTTGCGAGTACGCAGACAGCCGCTGATGCATTGAAATCACAACAGAATCTCGTCGATTTTATCAAAAAGTTTCTGGAGATAGCAGGTCTGCTGGCGCTGTTGATTGGCGGTGTCGGCATCGTGAACACGATGCAGGTCTTGCTTTCGCGGCGCAAGACCGAGATTGCGATGCTCAAAACGACGGGCTATCGCCGATTTGATCTGTACCTGCTTTTTGGCTTAGAGGCTGGCCTGTTAGGTCTCGTTGGAGGTATCGTTGGCGCAACAGCCGCAACGGGCTTGAGTTTGCTGGTACGTAACCTGGTACAGCAGACGTTCAACATTAACATCCCATTCCTGCTGGACCCGTTAACCATAGGTGGGGGTGTCCTGATCGGGCTGGTCACGGCCTTGATTTTTGGGTTAATGCCGATAGTGCAGGCAGCCAACATTCGTCCTTTGAATGTAATCCGCGAACTGCCAGAAGGCAATCGTGCGAGGAGCTTCGTAATAACGATTGGCCTGTTGCTGATCCTCTCGGTTCTGTTCTGCCTGTTAGCTGTCGTCATTTTGAATGATGTCATATTGGGAATCAGCGCTGTATATGGAGCGTTCATCTTCCTGGCCCTGCTGAGCCTCTTCTTTGTGCTGGTTGTGCTGCTCGTAAGCATATTGCCAGTGCCGGAACATTTCAGCATCAAGTACCTGGTCCTGCTTATCGCTGGCGTAGCGGTTTCGGCTCTGATCGGCATTGTCCTACCGACCTTTGGGTTCCTCCTGCTGGCCCTTTCATTGCTGGGCTTTGTGATTGTGTTGCTGCCGCGCACCTGGAAGTCAACCACGAAGATTGCGCTGCGCAATGTCGGTCGCCAACGAGCACGTACAACTACAACATTGCTGGCACTGTTTGTAGGCATTTTTACCATCGGTTTGATTCTCGTCCTGGGACAAAACCTGCGTGACAAGATCAATAATGCGCTCGCCACCAGTTTAAACTACAATGTGATCACGGTTGCGACGGGCAACGATGCCTCTAGCCTGCAATCCCAACTGGGGACAATTCCTGGCGTCACGAAGCAAAAGCATACTGTGATTGCCTCAACCCCTCCGCTGAAAATCAATGGTCAACCGATAGAAGACCTGCTCAAAGGTGTAAGTTCGCAACCATCTTTTACGAGTTTGGGGCGTTCAGGTGTACTTGAATTCCTCAACAGTATTGAGGGATATGATGTGGCAAACGGCCAGGTTCCAGATACCAGAAGCGGTCTGACCATTAGTAAGGGGCGTAACCTGAATGCCAGCGATGTAGGAACGGACAATGTGCTGATTGCCTGGCAGCTTGCGAATCTTGATCCGCTCAAAGGCCATATCGGTGTTGGCAGCACTATTACTCTGGCGAGTGTAGATGGGAAGACTACCAGAACTGTAACGGTTGTTGGTCTCTATCAATCGAATGGCTTTAATGCTAGCTTCGGAAGTATCATGGGGACCTCGAATACGGTGCAGGCTCTCAGTCCCGCAGGTTTTTCAGAGTCCGTCTTCTACATGAAGATTGATAGCAACAATGTGGGGAAAGCACTGTCGACAATTGCCAGGGTTGCGCCTGATGCCTTCGTTTTCAACCTGGCCAATATTGGCGATTTCATCGATCAGTACCTTAACTACATGTTGCTAACCCTCACCACGATTGCGGGATTGTCGCTGCTGGCAGGGGTGATTATCATTGCCAATGCCGTTGCGCTGGCGATGCTGGAACGACGGCGCGAACTGGGTATACTCAAGTCGGTCGGCTATACCAGTGGGACTGTGCTCAGTGAGGTGCTCATCGAGAATGGGGTCATTGGTGGCGTTGGAGCATTCCTTGCTATGCTGCTCGTTGCATTTGCGATGAGTCTGTTAGGAAAGTTTGTTTTCAAAACCGGTTTTGACGTAAATCCAATCATTGTGCTCGCACTGATCGTCGGCGCTGCTCTCCTGGCAATGGTCACTGCGGCTATCGTAGCATATGGAGCGGTACGTGTTCGTCCTCTAGAGGTCTTGCGTTACGAGTAATCAAGCTGAGATAGCGCGGCAGGTAGACAGCCATGTCACCCTGAGCCGCAGCGAAGCATCTCTCTGCCCAACGCGAGAGGCCCTTCGCTGCGGCTCAGGGTGACATGGCCATTCCATGCAACGACGTACACTCACTGCTCTTCTAACCAGCCGCCCTCGTCTGAATTTCACCAGATCGGTATCTTCACCCTCCGCTTTCTTTTCCTCTAAAATTTGGTCCACCTTGCGTATACTTTGACGAGAGAACGTTATCCTCAAAATTTTCTGTTTGGTTCTTCTTTACGAAACGAATGTTTACAATGTACATCTGGTTTGTAGCAACACAATCAACAGGTTGGAGCATAAGCAATGTTATTTTGCTGTATCAATCAACATCTCAATAAACCTGGTAACATCCGATGTGCCGAATGTAGTAGCCTCTTAGCTGGAGCGATAATCGGTGATTATCGCGTTGTCTCGTATATCGGCAAGGGCAGCACCAGCGATGTATACCTGGCAGAGCAGAATTCGCTACTTGGACGTAAAGTAGTGATAAAAATACTTCACAGGTCGTGTAGTGAAGAGCATGTAGATAATTTTCGCAGTGAGGCAAAGTTACTTGCTTCCTTATCACATCCTTATATATTGCCTATTTTTTCCTATGGTGTGATCCATGAACGAACTACGTTTTCAGCAAACTACGTACCATATCTTGTCGTTCAATTTGCCGAGCAAGGTTCTTTGGCCGAGTCATTTGAACAACAAGGGAACCGACCCTGGTCCCTCGAACGTGTCATCACCCTGGCTAGAGAGGTAGCGGAAGCCCTGGACTATGCTCATTCGCGTAATGTACTGCACCGCGATGTCAAACCCGCCAATTTATTACAAATTGGTTCGCATGTTTTACTTTCTGATTTCAGTGTAGCATCTTTAATTGATGCTGATGCATCGCATTTGAGCACTGGGTTGGCTGGCTCGCCTGCATATATGGCTCCAGAGGTCTGGGGTATGCACCCGGGAAGATATTCTGACCAATATGCGCTTGCTATTACGTGTTACTTTTTGCTCACAGGTAATTATCCCTTGAGAACGAACGAGAGGAGTAATGTTCGTAGTTGGCAGCATTTGCATTGTTATACTACACCAACTTCCCTCGGCGAATACCGTGCTGACCTGCCGCTGGCTGTAAACGTTGTTTTGCAAAAGGCAATGACAAAAAATCCCCACGAACGGTATCCAACGGTACATGCCTTTGCATTAGATTTACTGGAAGCTTCTCAGGAAATCACGCAACAACTTGTCAAGCCGCCTATCTCTGTTCTTAGTCCGGTTACTCGATTTCGCCCTGTACCAGGAAATGTACAAGCAAATGAGAAAGAGTTGGTTGAATTGCAACCAGTTGGTGTAACTCTGGCAAAGGCTCCTGCTACAGGTCCTATTGCTCTTCCTATCATACCCGCCCCCACTAAACACGCATCCTGGGGCCAGGAGGGAAAAAACAAGCCATTGTTGCATAAAGTACACACAGAAACCCCTAAAAAACCGATGAGTAGCAACAGGTGGATATGGTGCGCTCTCACACTGAACGTATTCATCTACTTGATGTTGATAGCTGAATATACGTTGATAGCTGGAAATCTTAGTTTTAGAGTTGAGCTATTACTCATATTGTGCCCAGTACTGCTAGTCGGGCCTTTGCTTGCGCTGCTATTCAAGCGGATATCCTTTACTACGCTTTCATGGAGTCTTTTCTGGGGTATATTCTTCGGTATGACGAATGCTCTGCTTTCTCTATTAGCCTGCATGATATGCAATTCACTCTTGCTTGCTGTGCAATTTCGGGCTAGCCCTAATGGAAGTCTGAGTGGTTTTTTCAGTCCAACGATACTGTTCGTTTCTGATCCACGCGTTGTCGTATTGTTATTACTTGCTCTATGGGTATCTGTTATCGGCGGAGTTATGATAGGCATCTTCAATATACAGGGCGAAGGCGTAACGCGAATATCCCACCAATAGCTACGAAAACAAAACAGTAGATTAAAGTGGCAACAACAATAAAGGTATTTCCATCTCCTCTGGTGTCAGCCCCCCATGATGGCCCTTGAAATGCATGTCAAATTTTCCCTCCTCGTACCACCATACAGTTTCGTGCTGATAAGGTAAAATTACTACGTTGCCTACTCGTGTCAAGAATTCCTTTGATGGTTCTGAGGAGCCAAAAAAGTGTTGTGCCACCAGTTGTTCTGTGTAGTATACCTCAGCAATATCAACCAGGTGTTTTTGCAATAAAACTACTGCTTCGTCTATTCGTTCTTCTTTCACATGTAAAAACATATCACGCGCAGAGCCAGCTGGGACAAGTAGTTTTCCTCCCTGATTCCTCTGTAAATACTGCTCAATTTCGCTGCTATGTTTGTTCAGATAAAATGTCCTTCGAGGATCAACCTCTATCTGTCCATGATCCGCAGTTAAGATGAGTAGCGTTTGTCCTACCTTGCCGCTCAGTTTTTTATAAAAAAGCTCTTCCATCATCCTCAAAAAGGTATCCACTGTTTCCTCAAACTGTCGTGATTGTGGCCCGTAGGTATGACAAATGGCATCAATCTTGTCGAAGTACAAGAAGTAATAGGTTATAGGGGCTGTATCAGCTATCACCCGTTCAACCAGGTTCGACAAAGCCTCAGACAATCTCTTAAAAGAAAAAACAGTAGCTCCTTTATATATAATATCTGAGAAGGTAGATGGGGTATAGGATTCATGTTGAAAAACGTAAGATGTTATGCCTCTCGTTTGCAGTTTTTGGTAGAATGTTAGAGTAGGAAAAAATGCCTCGGCAGGTATCCCACTTCGTTTCAAAGAATCCCGTTTTTTCTCTCCCGCGTACGCAAAAAGCAATGGTGTGATAATCTCATCTACAAGGGGTTCGTAATAGTTCCATTCATAGATGCCGCTTCGTCCAACATTCAAGCCGGTATGCATACATGTAACATGCGCTGCGGTAGTAGAGGGAAATTGCGAAGTCATTTGTGAGACGGCTCCGTGCCTCAAAAACGTTTTTAGAAAAGGGTATGTTTCTGCGTATTGCTGAAAGAATCTCCAACCGAACGCATCCACAAAAAACAGGATCACCCTATCATATCTCGTCGGCAAGTTTCCAAAACAATCCCGAGGTAAAACGCGCTCTCCTTCACCAGTCAACAGAAACTCAACTGTCTGCGGAAGAGCTGAGAAGCAATACGTATCATAGAGTGGCTTGACAAATCTTCGCGAGTACTTCGCACCATTCACAGCATTCAATGAGTTCGAGTTGAGCATGCTGCCCTGCTTCCTGCTGGCTCGGTGTAATGTTTCAAGTACAGTATAACATGAAACGCTCTCGATTTAACGGAAAAGGCAGCTGAGTATTCCAGGTCGCGTAGGGGCGCTTGCGCCGCTCTCGGTTCCCGGGCTGATCGGGCTTGATATACAACGCACCACGAAAGCGCGGTTTGTCTGGCGCTTGCGCCGCCCTCGGTTCCCGAGCTGATCAGGCCCCTCTATGCAAAAAACCTACCTCGTGTAGAGGAACATTCGGTCGCCCTGATAAGAGAAAGATCGAAGCTTTATTGAAGCGTAATCGCTCCTGTTGAATTGTTCACAGTAATGGGAACGCTTGTTAGTGGGGTATTTGTAGGTCCCTGGACAACAGCAGCAGCGTTCGAAGGATCGAACTCCGCACCATGGCATGGGCATAACAGGTGTTGACTGCTGGGATCATATTGTACCGGGCAACCTGCGTGTGTACAAGTGGCATCAAATGCCACGAATTTTCCGTTATTAAGGCGTACAAGAACACCGGGATCACCGGAAGGAATGGTGAATGTAACTGAGCTATTGGGCTGTACTGCGCTGACCTGGGCGATTTCTGTGGATCCGCTTGCCGTCGTAGTCGAGGTCCCTGAACCAGGTGTAGTTTGTGTACCCGATACAGTTGAAGGGTTCTGCGTGATCGTAGATGCATTATCATCTCCACCAAATGGATGAGATAGAAAAACTCGCCCTGCAACTGTAATCCCAAGCATACCCAGCCCTCCTGCTACTAAACCCCACAAGAAATTGCGTCTATTCTCTTGCGATCGTCGAATAGTAGCATTTCTTCCTCTATAGTTTACTTGTTTCTGTTGCTGTGAATTGCCATATGCATTTCCATGCCTTCCCTGACCGCTCAAAATGTGTTGAGGCACTCCCTGTGGATACCCACTTATTTTGCTATTATATTGTGCTCCCTGTCCATTTATCCTGTTAACAGCTTGCGTCGGCATCTCTTCGAGCGGGACATTCTGCTTCTCTACAACATCTCCGACTCCTAAGAGGAAATTGAATACAGGTCCCATCCTCCCTCTCCACACAGGTGGCATATCCATCAGAATTCGCCGGACAAGTACCGCGTCGATAGAAGGCAAACCACTACCGAGTGGACCGGCTAATAGTAGCGGGGTCCATGCGAAAAAAAACACGATATCAGCGCCGTAAAAATATGGAAATACATGCCAGCTAGCTGACAAGAAAAACATCAGGCTGAGTAGCATGCCAAAGAAAGCGGCAGGTCGGAAAAGAAATCCCAGCAGTGTGCCAATACCAATTGCTATCTCACCTAGAGCAATAAGCGCACCAAAGAATACAGCATGAGGTAACGCAACATGCAATAGAACATTGTGGATGGGCGATCCATGCGCAAAGGCCATGATCTGTTTACCAATGAAGCCTGTTGCTGAGGGATTGAAGAATTGCGGATCGGTCAGTTTCTGGATACCAGCGTAGAGAAAGGTAATACCGAGAAAGAGTCGCAAAGGTAACAGTATACGTTCTGAAAAGCGTAGTTCTTTAATTAAAATTCGCATGTTCTGCTCCATAACATGTTCTAAATACTTCATTACATACGAACGAAGCGGCTTAAAGTATACGAGTCAATAATGAAAAGAACATGAAAGAAAATTGTGATAACTTTGTGATAGAGATTTGATATCTTCGGCCTGCGTTGTGGCCTTAAAGATCAATCTCCAAATGTCCTGCCAGGGCTTCTCACAAGTCAATGTGTTCCTGTTTTCTGCGCGCCTGCGGCGCGCTCGTTTGGGAATGTGGAAGATTTGAGCGCGCCGCAGGCGCGCTCAAATCTTCCACATTCCCAAGAAACAGGCTCGCAAGCGAGCCGAGTCAGGTGAGGCAACACCGTTTGAGAAGCCCAGAATATCCTGCTTACTATGCTTGTAATAAGGCTCATGTTGGTTTAGAATTATTGTGATGACACTTCTGAGATGTAAAAACAATACATCCTTTGTATTTCCCTTATTGTAGATCAAGCGGAGAATAGTGATGGAAGACCCAAATCGGTGTCCTAAGTGCGGTCACAAAGCAGTGCGCGTCAGGCGCGTGAATCCGAAAGGTAGAGAACTCGGTTCAGGTTTTATCTGGCTCTTTTTCGGACTCAGTGTGCTCATACTCATCAGCTCCTTCTTCGGATCGTATGGTACTTCTGGAAATCACTTAGTATATGCTCTTCCTGGTATTATTTTAGTACTCGTAGCGATCTTCTATCTCTTTCTTTTCTCCAGGATGCCAAGAAGATTCAGATGCGATAATTCTCATACGTGGGAATGGCCATAGTAGTCGCGTCGAAAGCTTATTTACGTGAAAGAGGCTGACTATGCCCGTCATTGTACAACTCGTACTCATAGGGATGATTGGATATCTCTGGGGCTCTATTCCTGCTGGCTATTGGATGGGGAAACTGATAAAAGGCAAAGACTTTGACATTCGCGCTTATGGCAGCCATAAAATAGGCGCAACCAATGTTCTACGTACTCTTGGTAGAGTGCCAGCTCTGATAGTGTTAATATTTGACCTGTTCAAAGGAATTGGCCCCACGCTCATCGCAACTCTTGTCCCTGTCTTTTACGGTGCCGGTTGGGGACCAACCGTGGCAGGCCTGGCAGCCTTGATAGGCCACATTTATCCGGTCTTCATTGGCTTTAAAGGCGGGCGTGGTGTGTTGACCGGAGCTGGTGCGCTTCTGGTTATTTCTCCTCTGACTTTCTTCATTAGTTTTGTAACTCTTGCCATCGCCATCTTGACTTCACGTTACGTATCGCTGGGTTCGATCGTTGGAAGCCTGACCACAATCATCTGTGGTATTCTATTCTATTTCATCGGGCTGCTTAACCCGGCGTTCTTCGGAAAAGTCACCCTTGCGCAATTGGTTTTTTTGGTGATTGGCCCCGCTCTTGTCATTATTGTCCACTACGATAATATAGGTCGCTTGCTGTCTGGAACAGAACGCAAGTTAGGTCAGAAAGTCGCTGTCGAAGAAGGAACTTCTCCCACGAATAGTTCTTCTTCGAATGCGAAAGCGTAATGACAATTTGCTTTTCGTTTAAGCCTTTAAAGTTTTTGTCACCCTGTATTCTTGTCATCCTGAACGAAGTGAAGGATCTCAAGCGGGTAATTGATTATTTGGTTTCCATTTAAGCCTTTGAAACCGCTGTATCTTGCTTTTCTTGGAGCAAAGGCAATGCCCCGCGAACGTATTCTACTCCGGAAAGGATCGTCCAGATAACAGCAATCACCATCAACACATCTGCAATCAACAGCAAGAAATCTCCGACATTCAATGCATTACTGTTGAATTTAAGCATAACAGGGAACAGTGAAAGATGACTTGCGCCAAGCGCCATTCCCAGCAATATTCCTTCCATGGCTACCAGGGTAATAAATGTTTTCTGCTTTCCCAATTTGCCGGCAGGGATCACAGTTCCTTTAGCGGCTGCCATTAAGCGCATGCCACTGACTACAAATTCACGCGCGACAATGATCACTACAATCCACGCGGGAACAAGGCCAAGCTGCACAAAGGCTATCAAAATAGCCGAGACAAACACCTTATCTGCTGTCAGATCAAGGAAGACTCCGAGTTGAGATACTATGTGGTATCGGCGTGCCAGGTAGCCATCGAAAAAATCTGTGATAGATGCAAGAAAAAAAACGACTGCTGCTGCAAGAAAAGCCCAGGGTTGGTTGATTATGACCAACACGAAAACCAGGATTGTTGCTACAATCCGGCTGAAGCTGAGCAGGTTAGGTGCGGTATACATTAGATTGGTACTCCTCAACTAGCTTGATGTTCGATTCCAAAGTGCATAGGTACTACTGCTGCTCAATATGGCACCTGCGGCACGGATACGAGCAACTTCTGTAGCATTGCGGATAAAGCCCCCAGCAATAAAAGGACCGGGAAGCAATTGCTGTAAGGTCGTCGCAATTTCTGGAAAAATTATACCTGGAAGTACTTCTACTATATCAGGAGCAGCACGTGCTATCGTTCGCACTCCTGTTTCCAGAGCGGAGTCGTCTACCAGCAGAAGACGTTGAATTGTTATTAATCCCTCAGCATGGCCAGCTGAGACAAGTTGTGATCGACTCGTAATGATTGCATCAACGCCGATCTGGTGGAGATACTGAATGCCAGCGCGATCTTTACCTATGCCACTCACGAGGTCCACATGGACTACAAACCCCTTACCCTGCTTGTGTGCTTGCTCGATAATGGGTTCGAGTTGAAAAGCATCTCCTTTAAGCATAAAGAGTAATAATGCTTCAGAGGTTAACGCAGCCTCAATATCGTCATTAGACTTTAAAGCAGCCGCTACTGGAAACCTATGTGCTAAACGCAGAAACTCTTGTTTGGTCATGATACTGTTACCAACGTAAATTGTTGTGTTGTTAGCTGATGAATGGGGTGCAGAGGCCAAGCCACTGATGGGGTTCGGGGACACCCCGAACTCTTCCCCCTCTCATCTGAAGTGGCTTTAACCACACGAATTCAAAGTTACGAGTGGATATCAGCTAACAGCACTTGACAAACGATAAGATGCTGAGTATTATCATTATAGCAGACCAATCGCCTTTGTACAGTTACTTCCTTCTAACACGTATTGAATATCTTCAGTAATTCACAAAGGTGTGCGCAAGAGTCAAAGTTGACGAGTATAAACAATTGCATATGTGCCCAGGGACAGTGAATTGAGAAGTCCTAAGCCACCTTATTATGAAGGGCTTAGGGCTTTGTTGTCTTTACTGCTACAGTGAGGTGCAGCATGCTTACTTGGTCTTCGAAATCTTTACTTAGTGTCTCAGATCGGCAAAAAGTCATACCGGTTATCGAAAACCGTATGGAGTTTTTACGCGCTCTGGATGCCCCGCAAATTTCTACCATAGTGTTGCGTCATTGCAATTTACTCGATCTCAGGCCCCTATTGGATCATGCCTTTGAGCGTGAAGTAGCTGTCTATGTGAATGTCGATCATATCGATGGTATTCATCCTGATAGTGCTGGACTTCGTTTCCTCGCCCATCAATTACATATTGTAGGTATTATCTCAAGCAATCCAAGAATATTAACTCTTGGCAAAGGCTTTGAACTGGAAACTATTCAACGTCTATTTGCAGTAGACTCAACTGGATTGGAAACTGCCCTCGAATCGGTAGATAGTCACCATGTTGATCTGCTTGATATTTCACCTGCGCTTGTTATTCCTTACGTCGTTTCACATACGGTTTTGCCTTTACCTTTTATTGGATCTGGTTTAATCTCGACACTTCAGCAGGTGCAGTCAGTGCTTCGCGCTGGTGCATTACGAGTCACGACTGCAAGATCTGAGCTTTATATATAAAAAGGTGACCTTCTCTTTGCGCCGCAAAATGGTGTCTTCGGACAGTATTATGGCTTAGCAATTTCGTCATATTAGGATAAGTGGGATACAACAAGGTATACCTCTCTTTTGAAGGCTCTCCATCCTTCAGGGGGAAATTCCTCCCAGTAGGGGCGAGAGTGGTGAGGAGTGGCTGGGTGGGCCTTTATGGTCGCCCGTCGGCCTCCCAAAAAGATGTAGATACTCTATATAATTGTGTGAAAGGAGGAACGGAAAAAGCATTCTTGCTGACAGTAGCTTTTCCATATAAGCTCCTGCACAGGCATCGAAACCTGTGCTCTTCGATGGAACATCTTTGTATTTATTAAACAGCAGAAGGAGAGTTTCTAATGGCAAAGTATGTATTGGCCCTGGACCAGGGAACAACGAGTTCAAGAGCGATTGTATTCAATCACGACGGCTTGATTGTAACTTCCGCACAACAAGAATTCCCTCAGATTTATCCATCACCTGGTCTGGTCGAGCATGATCCAGAAGCAATCTGGTCAAGTCAGTTGGCGGTTGCTCAAGAGGCAATGAAGAAGGCGGGAGCTACAGCCTCAGATATTGCAGCAATAGGCATCACCAACCAGCGCGAAACGACAGTCGTTTGGGACAAGAACACAGGCAGGCCTGTCTTCAATGCCATTGTCTGGCAGAGCCGCTTGACCGTTCCTATTTGCGATGCTCTGAAAGCAAAAGGCTTCGACAAGGAAATTCGCGAGCGCACGGGTCTAGTGACTGATGCGTATTTCTCCGGCACCAAGGTCAAGTGGATACTTGATAACGTTGCAGGTGTACGTGAAAAGGCAGAACGCGGTGAAGTACTGTTCGGCAACGTCGATACCTTCTTAATGTGGCGTCTCTCCAAAGGACGTGTTCATGCGACAGATCCCTCCAACGCTTCCCGCACCCTGATGTACAACATCTATAAGGGCGATTGGGACGACGTCATCCTCAAGGAATTGGGCGTGCCTCGTGCCATGCTCCCCACTGTAATGGCGTCCAGCGGAGTCTTTGGGGAGACTGATCCGGAGTTCTTCGGCGGGGCGATTAAGATGGCCGGCGATGCAGGAGACCAGCAGGCCGCTACCTTCGGACAGGCCTGTTACGAGGTAGGTATGTCGAAGAACACCTTCGGCACGGGTAATTTTATGCTCATGAACACAGGTGCCAAAGGCGTTCCCTCGCAAGGTGGTCTCCTGACTACCATTGGCTGGGGTATAAACGGACAAATCACTTATTGCCTGGAAGGCGCTATCTTCATTACTGGTGCGGCAGTTCAGTGGTTGCGTGATAGCCTCGGTGCCATCAAGAACAGTAATGATGTTGAAGCGTTGGCAAGTTCGGTTCCTGATAATGGCGGCGTCTACTTCGTACCTGCCTTTGTCGGCCTGGGTGCTCCCTACTGGGATCCCTATGCACGTGGTACTATCGTTGGCCTGACGCGCGGTTCGACTGCTGGTCATATTGCCCGTGCTACTCTTGAATCTATGTGCTATCAGACCCGCGATGTACGGGAAGTGATGACTGCTGACAGTGGCGTTCAAATGACCACTCTGCGTGTCGATGGTGGAGCAGTAGTCAATAACTTGCTCATGCAAGCCCAGGCGGATATTCTCGGTGTGCCGGTACAGAGGCCAAAGGTTGCTGAAACGACGGCCCTGGGCGCTGCATATCTCGCTGGCCTGGCAACTGGCTTCTGGAGTAGCCAGGAAGAAGTAGCCGAGCATTGGGCCATTGACCGCACATTTGAGCCTCGAATGAGTGCCGATCAGCGCGAAAAACTCTATACAGGCTGGAAGCGGGCCGTGGAACGCTCCCAGCACTGGGAGCAGGCCTGACCTATTGAGTGGCGCACTTTTGCGCTTTACCAAACTCATCCGACCATCCGTAGGGGCCGATTTATCGCGCCCATCGCCGATTTATCGGCCCCTGGTGGATATTCCGAACTATCTGTACATGAAAGTTCACGCGTATGAGTGCGTCCCTCCCGTCCTTGTAGTGCGTCTTGTATAGTGTGACTTATTATTCATTTTTGGAATTAAGGCGGCAAACTTCCGAGTTATCCGTCATCTATCCAATACAGAAAAGGAGTGAGTATCTATGGCAAGTCAAGCTCAATCTGCACCCTCTGCCTTAGCCGGCATCTGGGGTGAGATGATCGGAGAGTTTTTTGGGACGATGACCCTGATTCTCTTCGGTGATGGCGTAGTGGCCACCGTTTTCCTCTATACTAACCTAGGCGCAGGCGGCGCCGCGTCTCCATTTGCGAATGAGTGGATTGTTATCATTCTTGGATGGGGTCTTGCCGTTATGCTCGGTATCTATGTCGCTGGAGCTATCAGTGGCGCTCACATCAATCCGGCCGTAACGTTAGGGCTGGCTGCAACTGGCAGGCATCCCTGGGGCAAGGTGCTTCCCTACTGGGGAGCCCAGGTGCTGGGAGCTTTTGTCGCTGGTGGAATCCTCTACTTTGTCTACCAGGGGGCACTCGCCCACCAATTGGCATTGAATCATCTGAGCATTGGCGATATTGCGCAGGGGCCGACTTTCGGTGGTAAGGGTTTAGGGTTCATTTTTTACACCGGCCATAGGGATTTTGTTGGAACGTTTGGGGCCTTCGGTGACGAATTCTTAGGAACTGCTCTGCTTATGGGCCTGATCCTGGTTATCGTTGATGCGCGCAACCAGCCAGTCCAGTCAAACCTCAACCCACTGATCATTGGTTTATTGGTCGTGGCCATCGGTGCTTCGTTCGGCCTCAATACCGGATATGCCATCAATCCCGCCCGTGATTTTGGCCCGCGCCTGTGGATTGCCATCGTCAGTGGTGGAGCCAGCCTTTCCGCAGACAATTACTACTTCTGGATCCCTATTGTCGGTCCACTTTTAGGAGCTGTTGTCGGTGCCTTTATATTCGATTACACCCTCGGCAAGGTGCTGGCGGCGAAGATGTTAGGACCATCCGGCACTACCGAAACCAGAGGTGAAGCCGTACGAGAGGAATCTCCCGATACCGAGGTAAGGGGTAGGTCAGTACGGGAGCCATCTGCCGAATAGTAGGCTTATTCGCGATACATGAAAGGACGAAGATACGAACATGCGATAGATAGGATGAAGACCCTGCCTGGCACGTTCGTATCTTCGTGATCAATCCATCATGCAACCACTCTCTTCATCGGTGCGCATGCACAACCTATCTCTCCTGGGAAGCGAGCAGTTTGATGTGCTGGTAATCGGTGGCGGTGTTACAGGGGCTGGCGTCGCCCTGGATGCTGTTGCTCGCGGCTACAGGGTTGCCCTTGTTGAGAAAGTAGATTTTGCCAGCGGCACAAGCAGCAAATCTACCAAACTCGTCCATGGGGGCATCCGCTACCTTCCTAATTTTGACTTTGCCCTGGTGCATGAAGCTCTGGTAGAACGTGGCACTTTGCTGCGAAACGCTCCGTATCTCGTACAGCCAGTTGGCTTTGTCCTGCCGCTCTACGAGGGAGATCGCCACCCGGTGGGTATGCCATTTTCCACACCAGGCGGCATTGGACTTGGTCTGATTATGGATATAGGTCTCTGGATGTACGATCTTATGGCAGGCATGTTTGCAGGCAGCCGGGGTGTTAAAAGGCATCGTCGTTTGAGCCGTAACAAGGTGATGGAACTGGCTCCCGCTCTTGTGACTGAAAGGCTGAAAGAAGGTTTCATCTACTATGATGCGCAAACAAACGATGCCCGGCTCGCTCTGGCTCTTATTCGCACCGCTGCTCAATTTGGGGCAACCATTGCTAATTATGCAGAAGTTACCTCGTTTGTTACCGAAAACGGGAAAGTAACTGGCGCTCATGTGCGTGATCAACTGGGAAACCAGGATATTACTGTACGTGCCCGGCACATCGTCAATGCCACTGGTGTTTTCTCCGAGCAGATTGAGGCGCTTGCTGGTTATGAACCACAGGTTCAGGTAAACCCAAGTAAAGGTGTGCACCTTGTATTTTCGTGTGAAGATGTCAAGCTGGGCAACGATGCAATTGTTCTACCTGAGACCGACGACAAGCGTATTCTCTTCCTTGTTCCCTGGGAATCACGCGCGATCTTTGGTACCACTGATACTGGTTCGGGTGATCTTGATCATCCAATTGCAACACAGGAAGATATCTCGTATCTCTTGAACCATCTAAAACGCTATCTCTCCGTCCAACTCACCGAAGAGAATATCATTAGTGTTTACGCTGGTTACCGTCCGTTGTTAAGTGCCCGCGGTGGACATTCAACAGCAAAGCTCTCGCGTACGCACGCAGTATTACAGAGCCCGTCAGGTCTGGTTACGATCGTTGGCGGGAAACTCACGACATATCGGCGTATGGCACAGGATACGGTAGATGTGTTGAGTCGTCGTGATGGTTCGATCCCAATCCATCCTACACAGAATCTACCTCTACAAGGGAGCGCTGGCTGGCTTGCCAAGCAGCGTGATGTGGAAGTCAAAGGGTTAGCTCTCGGTCTCAGTCCACAGACTATTAAACACCTGAGGCATTATGGTTCAGAGGCTCTTGGGCTATTAAAATTGATTGAGGACGATGCAGAGTTGGGTCGGCGCATCATTGATGACCTTCCTTATATTCGGGCAGAGGTTATCTATGCTTGTCGTCACGAAATGGCAATGACACCCTATGACGTTCTAGCGCGTCGTACTTCAATTATGCTTGAAGACCGCCAGCGGGGCCTGGGCGCTCTCGATGATGTTGTTTCACTTATGGCCAATGAGCATAACTGGACATCTGAGCAACAGCAATTGATGGGCGATACTTTTCGTTCCGTTGTGCAGCAGCAACTTGCTGTTGAGCAGGAACAAGTTATGGGTAGCATTTCAATACCACCAAAGAAAGGGTAAAAGACAACATGAAGAAACTGATCAATAAACCAGATAATGTCGTCAAGGAGGCGCTTGCTGGCATGCTGGCCGCTCATTCTGACCTTATCAGCGTAGATATTGAGCAGCAAGTCATTGTGCGCAAGGATGCTCCGGTTCAGGGAAAAGTAGGGGTTATTTCTGGTGGTGGTAGTGGTCACGAGCCAATGCATGGTGGCTTTGTTGGTTTTGGCATGCTCGATGCTGCCTGCCCTGGAGCCGTTTTTACCTCGCCAGTACCAGACCAGATGCTTGCTGCTACCAAAGCGGTAAATGGCGGAGCTGGTGTGTTGCACGTGGTCAAGAATTACACCGGTGACGTCTTAAACTTTGAAATGGCGGCTGAATTAGCGGAGGCAGATGGAATCGAAGTGGAAAGCGTTGTCACCAATGATGATGTCGCTGTGCAGGATAGCCTGTATACCGCCGGGCGGCGTGGTGTCGGTGTCACTGTACTGCTGGAGAAAATTGTTGGGGGATTTGCTGAGACAGGAGCGCCCCTGGCACAGGTAGCCGCTCTGGCACGAAAAGTCAATGACCATGGACGCAGTATGGGCATGGCTCTGACATCGTGTATAGTGCCAGCAGCAGGCAAACCTACCTTCGATTTAGGCGATGACGAAATGGAGATCGGTATCGGTATTCATGGCGAACCGGGACGTCGGCGTGTTAAACTCGCTCCCGCGCTTGAGATAACCGAGATGCTTACCGCTCCCATTGTCGAGGATCTGGGCCTCAAGGCTGGTGAATCAGTCCTTGCAATGGTCAATGGCATGGGAGGCACGCCTTTGATCGAACTCTACGTCGTATACGATGCCTTAAATCGCATTTTGCATGGCAAACAGATCACCATTGCACGTTCGCTGGTGGGGAATTACATTACTTCTCTCGAGATGGCGGGCTGTTCAATTACTCTTGTACGCCTCGATGACGAACTAACTAAGTACTGGGATGCTCCGGTTCATACTCCTGCATTGCGCTGGGGCATGTAATTTATCACATGTTTAGTGTATAGTTGTTGTAGGGGTTGCTCTCCCCTACAACAATCTTGAATTGGAGGATGCCGCATTGATGACTAACGAAGACATCATGCGCTGGCTTGAGCGCACTGCCGACGTGCTGCGTGAAAATCGCACATATTTAACCGGACTTGACGCTTCAATTGGTGATGCAGATCATGGTATTAATATGGATCGTGGCTTCAGCGCCATCCGTGACAAATTCCCCACAATGGCAACAATGGATATTCCGACGCGTTTAAAAACCGTTGGCTCGACATTGATTTCAACGGTTGGAGGCGCCGCTGGACCACTCTATGGGACAGCATATTTACGAGCGGCAGGCGCAGTAGCCGGCAAACAAGAACTTACATCTGCTGACATCGTTGCCATGCTCGAAGCATTTTTAGGTGGTATTGTTGCTCGTGGGAGAGCCCAGCCAGGCGAAAAAACTATGGTCGATGCTTTAACTCCCGCTCTGAATGCCGCAAAGCAGGCTCTCAATGAGGGGGCCAGCCTTGAGCAAGTCACAAGTCGTGCTGCTTCCGCAGCTGAAGAGGGCGCAAAAGCCACTATTCCCCTACTTGCTACAAAAGGGCGCGCCAGTTATCTGGGAGAGCGCAGTATCGGTCATCAAGACCCTGGCGCTACCTCAAGCTGGCTCATTCTACGCTGTCTTGCCGAGTCATGTGTAGGCAAATAGGAACAGTGCAATTGTGTTCCTGTCGTCTTAAATCCTGAGAGGAAGAGGGTGATATGACGGTCGGGCTAGTTATTGTTTCGCATAGCGCCCAACTAGCAGCAGGTGTTGTAGAACTCGCCGGGCAGATGACGCAAGGCAAGACTCCAATTGCAGCGGCCGGTGGAGCTCTCGAAGATATCCTGGGTACTTCCGCCGATAAGATTCTCGCAGCTATCCAAACTGTCGATGGACCAGATGGGGTGCTGGTCTTGCTGGATCTTGGTAGTGCCGTTCTCTCTGCTGAGCTGGCCCTTGAACTGCTCAGTGATGAGCAACGGGATCGCATACGCCTCAGTTACGCTCCCCTGGTTGAAGGAGCCGTTGCAGCCGCCCTGGAAGCCTCACTTGGTCGGACACTGGCACAGGTCCAGCAGGTGGCAGAACAGACAGCGAACGTCGATCAACTCCAGATGCTCAAACCGCTGACCCCTACGGAGAACATGATTGTTGAGATCGTAGCACCTCCGGAGAGCATTTCGCCAGGGGAGATCTCAGAGCTTACAGTTCAATTGACCTTAGCGAATCCCACCGGGTTGCATGCCCGTCCGGCTATGCTCTTTGTGCAGACCGCTGCTGGGTATCAGGCAAACGTACACGCATCAGGACGCGGGAAAGAAACGGATGCCACCAGTATCTTTGGCGTTCTCTCACTTGGGCTGCGGCAAGGTGATACGCTTACTCTTCGCGCGAGTGGAAAAGATGCAAAGGCAGCCATGGAAGCACTCAGTGAGCTGGTCCGCCTCAACTTCTATGAAACAGCGCCCCCAGAAGAAATCCCGACTCCTCCAAAAGTAGGTGCCGATGTATCGCGCACACCGCCGATGTATCGGCCCCAACAACCAGGCGAGCCCTGGCACGGCATTCAAACCTCAGCAGGAGTAGCGGTAGGTCCGGCTCTTCTCTATACCTCAGGCGTCATCACACTAAGCGAGATAGAGCAGCGTTCTATCTCTTTGGACCAGGTTGCTGCAGCGCAAGAACGCCTACGCGGAGCGCTTACCAGCGCAGCAGAGGAACTTCATTCGCTGGCCCTGAGCCTGGAAAGCAGCATTGGCCAGGAGCAGGCAGCCATCTTTGATGCCCAGGCGCTCATGTTACGTGATCCAGCCTTACTCGAATCCACTCTCCATGAGATTGAAGCGAAACATATCGATGCGGCAGGTGCATTGGCTGAGGCAGGTGAACGCTATGCCTCTACGCTGGAAACCCTCGATGACCCTTTAATAGCTGGCCGTGCTGTCGATATGCGTGATGCTGTCAGTCGAGCTGTTGGGAAATTAGTGGTTCGGCTCGCTTCTAAACAGGATTTGAGCAACTTGAATCAACCGGTTATTCTGATAGCCAGGGATTTGACACCTTCTGACACTGCTCAATTACGGCCTGAGTTTGTACTGGGTATCTGTACTGTCCAGGGTGGACCTACCGCCCACGCTGCTATTTTAGCACGTGCGCTAGGTATACCAGCGATTGCGGGTCTAAATGAAGCGGCGTTGCAGATCATCCATTCTGGAGATACATTGGGTCTGGATGCTGACCACGGCCTGCTCTATCATCATCCGACGTCAGAGATGCATGCTCAATTAGTAAAACGTCTTACCGAACTACAGCAGCAACGAGCCACGCTCAAGGCTGCTGCTCAACAAGAGCAGGCTCCAATTATCTTCAACGGCAGGCACATTCAACTCCTGGCAAATGTTGGCAGCGAGGCCGAAGCTGAGGCCGCACGACAGTGGAATGCTCAGGGCATCGGGCTACTGCGTACAGAGTTTCTCTTCGCCAAAGCGACTACCCTTCCTGACGAAAACGAACAGCGCCAGCTCTATACAAAGGTATTTCGTGCTTTCAATGGTGATACCACATCACAGCCGAAGCCAATAGTCGTTCGAACACTTGATGCAGGCGCAGATAAACCAATGGCAGCTCTGGATAGTGTTTTGGGCCAGATGGTCGAGGAAAATCCCGCGCTCGGCTTGCGTGGTATTCGTATACACCTGGCCCACCAGGCATTACTTGAGCAACAACTCGCCGCATTTCTGCTAGCTGCTGCTGAAACAGAAACGCAACTGCATATCATGTTCCCCATGATTACCACTGTCGAGGAGTTGCAAGTGGCCCGGTCAATCTTTAACAGGGTATATAATCGCTTGAAGAGTCAACAAGTTGCCTTACCTTTACATGTTCTTATCGGTATTATGGTCGAGGTTCCTGCAGCAGTGGTAATGGCTTCCGAACTTGCAGAATATGCTGACTTCTTTAGCATTGGCTCGAATGACCTGACGCAGTATACCCTGGCCTGCGATCGCACTAATGCCAGCGTTTCAGATCTGTACAATCCTATGCAACCGGCTGTGTTGCGATTAATTCATCAGGTGGCCGTAGCTGGAAATCGTGCCGGCAAGCCGGTCGCGGTCTGTGGTGAAATGGCGGGTGATGTTCGACTGGCTCCCATCCTGGTAGCACTAGGCGTAGACGAATTAAGTATGACGCCTACAGCATTGCCACAGGTCAGGACTGTGCTTGCTCGCTGGTCACCTCAAGAACTTTCAGAGCTGGCCGAAAGGGTTCTCCGTCTAAAAACACTTTCAGAAGTGAGACAGTTGATTTCAGAATTACAAAGTTCAAATGAGAAAGGATGACACAGGGAATGGAGCTTGCAGACATCACACGCCTGATTGAAGAAGGCAAGATCGAGTACGTCAAGATCGGCGCTCCCGACATCGAGGGCGTCTATCGTGGCAAACGGGTGGCCGCCACCCACTTTCTCAACTCGCTGGAAGAGGGGTTCGGGCAGTGTGATGTGCTCTTTGGCTGGGACATCGGCGAGGTCGTGCTGCCCAACCTCAAATTCAGCAACTGGGAACGTGGTTTTGCCGACATCGTCATGAAACCCGATCTGTCCACCTTCGCCCGGGTGCCGTGGGAAGAG
>WNFY01000169.1_pt1 | contig 81852 bp, 81 predicted proteins | sample 5400091 | NCBI WGS metagenome assembly WNFY01 (sample SAMN13153364, study PRJNA577476) | soil metagenome | isolation source: 60 cm soil or saprolite under grassland replicate 1 | place: USA:California | collected 2016-06-15
AGTAATGTGGCTTTTTCTTTAATAAGCATAGAATAGCACAGAACTGTCTATTTTCCAAATACTCTGGCCAGGTATTGATAGTAGGTTTACTGTTATTGAAAACCGCCTCTTGAATGTATTACTTGTCCGGTAATCCAGGCAGCCTCGTCACTCGCTAAAAATGCTATGAGCCGTGCTGCATCTTCAGGCAAACCTATACGACTCTGTGGGAAGCGAGCAAGTAATTCCTGTTTTAGTTCCGCTGTCATCCAACCCGTATCGGTAACGCCTGGATCAACCGCGTTCACAGTGATACCATGCGATGCCAGTTCAGCGGAGAGCGAGATGGTGAAGGCTTCGACAGCTCCCTTAGTAGCAACGTAGGCAAGTTCTCCTGGCATAGGTCCAAGTGATTGACCTGAGGTAAGATTGATAATACGTCCGCCAGACTTGCTGGAAAAACGGCGTGCAAACTCCGCCGTCAGCAGAAAAGCTCCACGCATATTTACAGCATAGTGCGCATCTAACGTCTCTGCGTCCAATACTTCATACCCATCTCTTGTTGAATAGGCCGCATTATTGACCAGGATGGAGGGCATACCCAGCCGCAACTCGGCTTCGTCCAGAATGCGTTTTGGAGCGTCAACCTTGCTCAGATCAATCTCCAGGCTCTCACATCTTACCCCCATTCCTTGTAACTCACTTTGCAATCTTGCTGGGCCATTTTCGTCAGCTCCCTGTGGCAATATCCTATCAAAAGATCTCCAGTGAGTAAAGAAGATATCCGCACCATCGGCTGCCAGGGCACGACATATTGCCGCGCCAATGCCTATCCCTCGGCTGGCACCAGTAACAATTGCTATACGCCCTTGCAGACCAATGGTAGTCATGTGTTTTTCACTGTCTCCTGTACCTTTCATTAGCTATGTATGCACATAACAAATCCATTTTAACTCGTTCAGGTTTGAATTTTCGTAATGTTTTTATTTTTCTTACATTGCAACGTCATTATTCATAGAGAATAATGCATTTACCGAGTGAAATTCGACCAATTGTTCTACAGTGAAATTTATCATAAAGTAATAACTCCGAATTCGCGTTCCCTTCAAACACAGGATTTTTCAAGTACCATACTATATATGGCGCCTGAGCAAATCAAGGCAAATCACGACCTGCCAGCGATCAATATTCACTTGCCATTATAACGTATGAATGGTTGACTGGTCATTGCCCGTTCCAGGGTTCTTTTGCCGAAGTAGCTTCGCAGCATATGTTTGCGCCTTTCCCGTCATTTCAAATGAAATACCCAGCAATCCCATCAGACAGTGCAACTGTGGCAAGTGCCGTAAACTACACTTTTACATTTTTCCAAAATAATATTTATTGACTTTTTAGAATTCACCGTTTACAATTAGAGAAGATGAAATGGATGGCTTTGCGTTAGTAACAGGAGGCAGTTTCATGGCTGTTGTGCAACCTGATTTTTATCGTTATGAAAACCTCGTCCGCAAATCGATACAAATTCCTTCAACCCAACATAAAGAGCTTAAGGCTCTGGCAGTAGAGCTTGAATCCTCTCTAGGAGACGTTGTAGAGACGATAATGGACCTGATGCGTCAGGATAATTACGAACAGTTGAAAGCGGCAATCATTCAGAAACGCGAACAAGCATTCTCCTCCCTCAGTCACACTCTCGATGAAGCATACGCCTATCTCGGTTCCCTCCCAGAAACACTTGAAGACGCACGCTTCTTTTTTAATGCCGGACAAGAAGGTATAATCGTTGCGTAAAGTGTAAGGTAGTTGCATGAGTAGTGAGGCTAAGGCGCCATCTACGCCCAGCCCCCAAGAAAATGAAGCAAGTCAACCCGTATTCCCACCACCGGTGCCTCAAAGCCCCAGACGCGGTGAGATTTGGGATGTGAACTGGTCTCCTGGTCGAGGCGCTGAACAAAAGGGTACACGGCCCGCCTTGGTTATTCAGAATGATCGTGGTAACACCTCACCATCCTATCCTCTCACCATTGTCGCCTCAATGAGTCGCACCGAGCGTGAACTTCCCTTGCATGTACGTATTGCGCCCTCAGAAGAAAATGGCCTGACCGATTTTACGGATGTCAAATGCGAGCAGATAATGACCATTGAAAAACCTCGCCTCATACACCGCCGTGGTGTGATAACCAGTGAAGAGTTGGGTAAAGTAGATGTTGCCCTGAAGCTGAGCCTGAATCTGTTGACATGATCCTCGTATTCTTCTCCACTATCCTGGCTGGCACTCCTCTTCCCACTTGGCTGTAGCGGCTAACCTCCCGGTGTGATAAAATGTAGTACAAAGGTCATAACCCTCATGTCATCCAGGAGACACATACTCATGCAAAAACAGACAGGAACTATACAAATTAAACGCAGTTTTCCAGAAATGCTCAAAGGCGGAGTGATCTGTGATGTTGTTAATGCCGAGCAAGCGCGCATCGCAGAAGACGCCGGGGCATCAGCCGTCATGGCGTTGGAGCGTGTGCCGGCCGATATTCGCGCTCAAGGCGGCGTCGCGCGCATGAGTGACCCCGAACTCATTATCAAAATTAAAGAAGCGGTCACTATTCCTGTTATGGCGAAGTGCCGTATCGGGCATTTTGTGGAAGCAGAGATTCTCCAGGCCATTGGTGTAGATTGTATCGATGAATCAGAAGTATTAACGCCAGCAGATGAGCACTTCCATGTCAATAAGCATCTCTTCACAGTCCCATTTGTGTGTGGTGCTCGCGATCTTGGTGAGGCGCTGCGACGCATTGGTGAAGGTGCTGCGATGATACGTACCAAAGGTGAAGCTGGCTCAGGCAATATCGTAGAGGCTGTGCGCCATATACGCGCTGTTATGGATGGTATTCGCCGTCTGCAGATGTTGCCAGAAGAAGAATTGATGACCGAGGCCAAAAATCTTGGCGCTCCATATGAACTGGTGCGCGAGGTTGCTCAAAAAGGTAAATTGCCTGTTGTGAACTTTTCGGCAGGTGGTTGTGCGACACCCGCTGATGCTGCCTTGATGATGCGCCTGGGAGCCGAGGGTGTCTTTGTCGGTTCTGGCATTTTCAAGTCTGGTGATCCATTGAAACGCGCCCGGGCTATCGTACGTGCCACCACGCACTTCGAGGATCCCGGTATCATTGCAGAGGTCTCGAGAAATCTGGGAGAGCCGATGGTTGGCATTAATTTAGATAAGTTACCAGAACATGAGCAGATGGCGCGACGAGGGTGGTAGTGTATGGTATCCTACATCCCAAAAAAGCTGCGTATCGGCGTCTTAGCATTACAAGGCGACTTTGAAGCACACTTGAAGATGCTGGCTGAATTAGGAGTTGAAGGAAAAGCTGTCCGACTTCCCAAGCATTTAGATGATTTAGATGGTATAATATTACCAGGTGGTGAGAGTACTACCATTGGCAAGTTGATGGTGTTGTATGGCTTAGATGAGCCATTACAACAGAAGATTCGGGAAGGGTTCCCCATATGGGGAACATGTGCAGGATTAATATTATTGGCTCGCGAGACGGATAATGCACTCGAAGGTCAGCCACTGTTGGCTTCGATGCACATCCGTATTCGTCGGAATGCATTTGGCAGTCAGCGGGAAAGTTTTGAGACTGATCTCTCTGTGCCAGTAATAGGGGAAGCGGCATTCCATGCATTCTTTATCCGGGGACCAGCGATTGAATCGGTTGGTCCGGAGGGGGAGGTGCTGGCAACGCTCGACGATGGAACAATCGTTGCTGTCCGAGAAGGACACCTATTAGGCACAGCATTTCATCCGGAGGTTGGTGGAGACCCACGTTTCCATCAATACTTTCTCCGCATAGTACAGAGCGTCAACCTGTAGGGGCCCAATTTATTGCGCCCTGATGGTTTCGCACGATGACCAGGATGGGCGCAATAAATTGGGCCCCTACAGGTCGCGGGAGCACTGGATGATACGACCGGTACTATATGTTGATTTGCCGGGAATCATCTACGCAATTGATCGCCGTGCTCGGAACAAGCAGCACGAATTTGCGAACTTCGTGTGTTGGCTCGACCCGGTAGAATCTCGTATTCCCCTGTCACCTATCTTGAGAAATATCTTCCCCGTCAATACCGCTTCACGTACCTGGATATGTGAGGATCACTGGCATATCCTGGGATTTGCCCAGGTGCGTGAACGACCATCACGTGTCACATGGGACATAGCTTATCTTGCCTCTATGGTTAATAGCAACGTCTCCAGCGATGAGGTGCTTGCTGCGTTGCTCGATTACATGCTGGAGGTCGCCTCAAACCATGGTATTCTCCGTATTTTTGCCAGGATTGAGGATGAAATTCCAGAGCAGGAACTTTTCCAGAAAGCTGGATTTCAACGTTATGCCCGCCAACTGACCTACATCTTTCAACCTGAGTCAGTACAGGGCGACTTCAAACAACCTTCACTTCGCCGTTGGAATCGTCATCATGTATGGGGATTGCACCAGCTCTATCGATCTGCCACTCCACAGCGAGTGCAGATGGCTGAGATGCTGGATAACAGTGAAGAATTTGCTAAGTTATACGTCGGCTCACTGCGTCCGTTACCATCGTTTCTTTCGAAAGGAGATGAAAGCTTTGTATGTGATGTTGGCGTTCGTTTAGGAGCCTGGTTGCGCCTATGCCGCGGTCACGGTACAGCTCCGCACCAAATCTCGCTTATTGTTCATCCTGAACATGCTGAACTGGCTGAGCCAATCGTACGGTTTGGTACTCAGCGGCTTTTGGAAAGTGACGCACGCCCCATCTATTGTCAGGTGCGGGAGTACGATTCTTCCGTTATTAATGCTCTGCGTTCCAGTGGTTTTGAGCATGTCTCGACCAGGGCATTGCTCGTGCGGCACTTAGCTTTATTAGCTATGAATCCGCGCGTGGTCCCCGCACTAGAACAACGAGTAGCCTATGGCGTGAAAGGCCTGGGGACGGTCAATTCTCGCCAAACAACGAGGTGATAAAACAGTCTATGCAACACATGATCACTGACGATTTGGAGGCTTTACTGGTAACTTTGCCACCCGCCATCCACGATGCGGTCAATCGGCTCGAAAACCGAAGCGAACTGCTGGAGATCGTAATGGACCTTGGACGTTTGCCTGAGGGCCGGTTCCCAGAAGGGGAGGTGATCCTAAGTACTCAGCCAGTGGCCTATGCTGACCTCGAGTATGTGGTCGAGCGAATAGGTGAATTTGGTGACGACAACCGTGCTGGTATCGAGCGCACCCTCCATCGTATCAGCGCACTTCGTAATCGAAAAGGAAAAGTTGTTGGTTTGACCTGCCGCATTGGTCGAGCGGTACTTGGCAGTATTGCGTTGATTCGAGATATTGTCGAACAGGGTCAATCGATTTTGATACTTGGTCGCCCAGGTGTTGGCAAAACCACACTGCTGCGTGAAATAGCACGTGTTCTGGCAGACGAGGCCAATAAACGCGTAGTCGTTGTGGATACCTCAAACGAAATCGCCGGAGATGGGGATATTCCTCACCCCGGTATTGGTCGGGCGCGCCGCATGCAAGTGGCTCGCACTGCGGAACAACATGCGGTAATGATTGAAGCGGTAGAGAATCATATGCCGCAAGTTATTGTTATCGATGAAATAGGCACTGAATTGGAGGCTGCTGCAGCGCGTACGATTGCGGAACGCGGTGTGCAGCTTGTCGCGACTGCCCACGGTAACTCGCTTGGTAACCTGCTTGTGAACCCTACCCTCTCTGATCTAGTAGGCGGTATTCAGACTGTAACTCTTGGAGATGAAGAGGCTCGCAGGCGCCATACCCAGAAGAGTATTTTGGAGCGTAAAGCGCCACCTACTTTTGATGTAGTAGTCGAACAGCAGAGCTGGCAGGAACTGGTTGTGCATCCCGATGTTGCCGATACGGTTGACAGCATGTTGCGCGGACAGACTATAGTTGCCGAGGAACGTACACGCGATGAAGAGACGGGACGAGTCTCTGCGCGTCGAATCTCCTCAGGTGGCATGGAAGTGCCGACCTGGGGTCTCGAAGGCTTCGGTACTACATCGCGTTCTAACAATTATATCGACCGTAGTGAAAGTAATTGGAGTACTGTTCGTCGTATGGGCCAACAGGGGTCTCGTGGCAATGGCGGTGGTGGTAACGGAGGCGAGCGCTTGCATGCTCGTGGTCAGGTAAGAGCATTGGCTCCTACAGGAACAGCCCCGGCCGATGTCAAACGGCATAATGCAGCAGGGTTGATAGCAGTTGATCGTCCTTTGCTCGATGAAGGAACTTATCACTCTGAAAAAATGAAGGAACAACTGCCCATCCTCAAGACATTACGTGTCTACCCATTTGGAGTGAGTCGTGATCGTCTTGCCGAGTCTGCGCGTCAATTGCGAGTACCGATTATCGTCACAAACAGTCAGAGTGACGCTGACGCAATTATCACCCTGAAAAACTACTATCGTCGCCAGCCGGAGCGCCTGCAACAGGCTGAAGAGGAGCAAAAGCTCATCATCATCTTGAAGAACAATACGATTGCTCAGATGCAGCATGCTCTTGCTCGCATTTTCGACATTCCATTAGATGTTTCTTTGGATGAGAACCTGGAAGAAGCTGAAGGAATACATGCTTCTGACTCTGGTGATCCAACCACGAAAGCATTATTGGAGACCGAGGATGCTATTCACCAGGTCCTCAATAAGGACCTTATGACGGCAGAGTTAGCTCCTGCTAATGCTTATATTCGTAGACTACAGCACCAACTGGCGACTCGTTATAACTTAAACTCTCGCAGTCGCGGAAAAGAGCCAAATCGAAGGGTAAAAATTTTCCGTTCGCGAGATTAGTCTTAAATAGGGTTCAAAGGGCCGCAATTTCTTTACAATATGTCCCCGTTTTCAAAACGGGGACATATTGTATCCGCTTGCCACCTGCGTTATAATTCTTCCATACCAATACTTCCTTACATTCAGATGACACAAAGCATTTCTGAATGCACTCAGGATGATTCACAACCACAATGACTGTGGTATGGTCCATTGTTGTACTAAAAATGAAAGGGGCCGTACTACGTCATGCGTTTTGTTGAGAATGACACCAGCACATCAACTTCCTCCAATCAAGAGGCACACACGTCTGTCACAATCGCCGATATCTGGGAAGCTTATAAACTTCTCAAACCATGCCTCCACCATACGCCACTCGCACCATCACGCACTTTGCGCTATATTACCGGCGCAGACATCTACTTAAAAGCGGAAAATATGCAGAGGTCAGGCTCCTTCAAAGTACGCGGCGCTAGTTACAAACTCTCACGCCTGAGCAAAGAGGAATACAGCCGTGGCGTTATCGCGGCTTCGGCAGGTAACCATGCCCAGGGTGTTGCGATAGCTGCATCCCAATATCATATATCCTGCACCATCGTCATGCCGGAAACGGCCCCGCTCGCTAAGGTCACAGCTACTCAGGGGTACGGCGCCGAAGTAGTCCTGCATGGCTTTACATACGATGATGCCTATCAGTACTGCCTCGAGTTACAACAAGAAACGGGCGCAACTTTTATTCATGCCTTTGATGATCCAGATATCATAGCTGGACAAGGAACGCTTGGTCTGGAGATGTTGAGTGATCTCCCCGATGCAGATGCGCTTATTGTCCCCATCGGTGGTGGTGGACTGATTGCGGGTATTACTATCGCTGCCCGTGCACTTAGACCCAACATTAAGATTATTGGCGTGCAGGCAGAAGGCGCGGCAGGGTGTCGTGCATCGCTTGAAGCAGGAGAGCTAAGAACTTTACCATCTATCGCGACCATAGCCGATGGAATTGCAGTAAAACGACCTGGAACATTGACGTTCCCGATTATTCAGAACCTGGTTGATGATGTCGTCATGGTCAACGATGAGGCAATCATCGGCGCTGTTCTACTATTGATGGAGCGCAGCAAAATGCTTGTCGAAGGCGCAGGTGCGGCGGGAGTAGCAGCCATGCTGAGTGGAGTGGTAAAGTTAGATGGAAAGAGGGTGCTGGTACCTCTAACGGGAGGAAACATTGATATCAACCTTGTTGGTCGCTTTATCGAGCATGGCCTCGCGACTGCTGGTCGCTACTTTGTCATTCACACACGCTTGACGGACCGTCCAGGCGAATTGATGCGCCTGCTAGCTATCATCTCTGAGATGCGCATCAATGTGATAGATGTTCGGCACCAACGTATCTCCAGCCGTTTGCCCATCATGCAGCGTGAAGAAACACTTACCCTGGAGACACGTGATCGAGCGCAATGCGAGCAATTGTTACAGCGCCTGCGTGCCGCAGGATATGTAGTGGAAGAAGCTCAAGCCCTGGAGTAGTGAGTTTATCTGTCATTCCAGGTGAATTTCCATCGTGTAGGGGCGAGGGCGGCTGGGTGGAGGTGGTGTAGGCCTTTACGGTCGCCCGCCGTCCCTTACCCATGTGGTAGAAGTGGCAAAAACTTTTGCTTCAATTGCTCATTAAGCTGCTCGACGGGCAAGCTTGCATCGAGTACTTGGAAGCCATATTCGCTGGTCATCTCCTCGTACTGCTCAAGCATCAGTGTTTGGTAATTCACAAAGCTATCAAAGAGATCATCTCCCAATTTCATGTCCATGCCCGATTCCCAGTAATCGAAGCCACCACGCTGCAACACGCGTGGTATCAGATCATCGATACCCACCTTTAAATAGAAAATAGCATCAGGCTTCAAAGCCAGCCCATAAATAGAGCGAATCCACTTTGGATCAGCGCCTCGAACAAGGGCGCGAGCCATCAATGAGTAGATATAGCGATCTGTTAGTACGATAAAGCCGGCCCGCAATGCGGGTACAATCTGGCTCTCGAAGCGGTCTACAAAGTCGGTGGCATAGAACAGGTTGAGCGTGATGGGCCCAAGCGTATGTCCCTCTTTGGCCTGCTTGAGGCCTGCCCCGGCCAATATCGAACGTGTCATTTCCGTATCAACTACCGCGTAGCCGCTACTTTCGAGCCAGGGACGCAGTAGATGTAATTGAGTTGATCGGCCTACACCATCAGTGCCTTCTAAGACGATCAGGCGACCAGGCAGAAGTTCCTCACGTTCTTTCAGGTGGATGGCATCAATGCCATAAAATTCAAGCTGAGTCATAGTCTCACAAACTCCCTCATTACCACTCTGTAATGTGTATCATCGTCCAGTTCTTCCGACTACCTCTGCCTGCGATGGGCGCATCTCTCGCGCCAATCCTGCCCACGCTGATTCTTTTGCCGATGCGCGCATACGGCGTACCCCGTGTAAGTAAGGCCGAATAAGCTTACGCATACGACGCTGTTGTTCTGGTATTGGTAATGTGGCATCCATTACAGTTAATCCAAATTCTTCTATCATTGACTCGTATTCTCCCACAATCCGTTCCTGAAATAACTTAAAGCTTTCCTGCGGATCACTACTCAAACCCAGATCCATGCCAGCCTCGTAATATTTGAGTTCAATGCGACCTGTAAGTATACGATTGAGAGACACTTCGAGAGGTACGCGATAATAGAAAGCCATGGTCGGTTTCACAGCAAATTGGTATAACTCACGTACCCACTCACGATCAACATTACGCGCAACGTCGCGCGCAAATGCTGTGTAAATATAGCGATCTGCCAGGACAATAGCGCCCGCCTTGAGAGGAGGAATAATATCGTGTTCGGTGCGATCAGCGAAATCGGTAGCATGTATCAGGCTAAACGTTGTTGGGGTCAGTAATTGCTTTTTCTTCCCTTTACTCGTAGTCTTTTTGACAAGGGGAGACGAATTCCATTCGCTGAAAAAAACAGTGTACCCCTCACTGATCAGCCACTGTCGCAGAAGTGCAATTTGTGTGCTTTTTCCTGAACCATCAACACCCTCTACAACAAACAGCCGTCCTGGATATGCATGTGATCCATAAGTTTCCATAGCAGGTCCTTCCACTGAATTGGAAATGGGAAAAGTATACATCGATTATCACTGACAGTAAGCCTCTTGTCAAGGGTATTTTCGCCCTTATCTCAACAGTTGGGCTCACGTTGTCACACTGCTCATATTGCTCACCCTGCCATCCTGCTCATCCTGAGTCTCCAAATTGTCATCCTGAGCAAAGCGAAGGATCTCGGCCAGGCCCCCTACTCCCTGTGTCATCCTACTCCCCGGTTCCCTGAGTCTCCAAATTGTCATCCTGAGCAAAGCGAAGGATCTCACCCTGCCCCCTTGTCACACCAGCCCCAATCGTCTATACTTCACCCACTGCACCAAAGCTGTGTGCAACTGCGAGGCGAAGGAGGAGCGAATCGTGGACACCGATACACCCAAAGACTACTTCATCAGCTATACCCACGCGGACCAGCGCTGGGCCGAATGGCTCGCCTGGCAGCTGGAGGAAGCAGGCTACCACACCAGGATCCAGGCCTGGGACTTCCTCGCGGGCAGCAACTTCGTCCTCGAAATGGACACAGCCGCCAGGCAGGCCACCCGTACCATCGCTGTCCTCTCCCCCGACTATTTCGCGTCCCAGTTCACGCCCTCCGAATGGGCGGCAGCGTTCAAACGTGATCCCACAGGAAAGCAAGGACTGCTCCTGCCTGTACGGGTACGACCCTGTGACGTGGAAGGACTGCTGGGACAGATCGTGTATATCGACCTGGTGGATCAAGACGAAGCCACCGCTCGTGCTACCTTACTTCAAGGGATCACACACGAGCGACGCAAACCCAGCAGTCCACCAGCCTTTCCTTCCACACGTCAGGCATCTCAGTCATCTGAGCGACCCACCTTTCCAGGAGCCTTGCCAGCCGTGTGGAACATCCCTTACCCACGCAATCCCTACTTCACCGGACGCGAAGAACTGCTGCGTCGATTAGCTGCTTCGCTGCGAGTGGGAGAGACGGTGGGCATCTTCCAACCGCATGCGGTGAGTGGCCTGGGAGGGGTCGGCAAGACGCAACTCGCGCTGGAATATGCCTATCGTTACTACCAGGACTACGAGGTGGTGCTCTGGACACGTGCCGACACCCAGGAGGCGCTCATCTCCGGTTTTGTCACCTTTGCAGCCTTGTTACAGCTCCCACAACAAGAGGAGCGCGATCAACTGAAAATCGTGCAGGCCTTCAAGCACTGGCTTATGAACAATGCGGGCTGGTTGTTGCTGCTGGATAACGCCGATGATCTCGCACTCGTGCGGGACTTCCTACCCCCTACGGGCAAAGGGCATACCTTGCTCACCACGCGAGCCGCCAGCATGGGCCGACTGGCACAACGACTCGAGGTCGACACCCTCGACGTCGAACCGGGTGCCCTGCTGCTCTTACGCCGCGCTGAGCGGTTGGCCCCCGATGCATCACTGGAGCAAGCCGAGGCCAGTGAGCGTGCCATTGCCCTCGAGATCACCCAGGAACTGGGAGGACTGCCCCTGGCGCTGGACCAGGCGGGAGCCTACATCGAGGAAACCCACTGTAGCTTGGCCGATTACCTGCACTTCTCCCGCAGCCAGCGAGCCGACCTGCTTGCAGCACGAGGAGGACTGGTCTCCGATCATCCCGAGCCGGTGGCCACCACCTGGTCGCTCTCCTTTGCCCAGGTGCAAGCGCGCTCTCCAGCGGCAGCCGACCTGTTGCGGGTGTGTGCCTTCCTGCATCCCGATGCCATCCCTGAAGAAATCATCACCGAGGGCGCGGCAGCACTAGGACCCGAGTTGCAAGTCGTGGCACAGCATCCCTTTCTTCTCAATCAAGCAATCGGGGTACTGCTCGCCTACTCGCTGCTCAAACGCCAGCCTGAGGAGCATCTGCTGAGCATGCATCGCCTGGTACAAGCCGTCCTCAAGGATGGCATGGATGCCTCCACCTACCGCCAATGGGCTGAGCGCGTGGTGCAAGCCGTGAATGCCGCCTTACCCGATGAGCTGGATTACGGCACGACCTCCCGCTATAAGCGTTGTCTGCTCCATTCCCAGGAGTGTGCACAGCACATTGAGCAACTCCACCTCACTTCTGCAGCCGCAAGGCGGTTGCTCCATCGAACAGGCACCTATTTTGCTGAACATGAACGCAATGCCGAAGCGGAAACCTTCTACCAACACAGCTTGCGCATCAAGGAGCAAGCGCTGGGGCCTGATCATCCTGATGTAGCTTATACTCTGAATGGTTTGGCAAACCTTTACAATGAGCAAGCCAAGTATGCTGAAGCCGAGCCCTTGCTCCAGCGTGCCTTGCGCATCGGGGAGCATACATTGGGACCTGACCATCCTGGTGTGGCCACAATGCTTACTAATCTGGCGTACCTCTACTGGAGACAAGACAAGTATGCTGAAGCCGAGCCTTTATACCAGCGTGCCTTGCGCATCGGGGAGCAGGCGCTGGGACCTGACCATCCTAATGTGGCTCTTGCGCTCAATGGTCTGGCGAACCTCTACGAAGAGCAGGGCAAGTATGCCGAAGCCGAGCCGCTGTACCAACGCGCCTTGCGTATCTACGAACAGGCGCTGGGACCTGAGCATCCCCAGGTGGCCTATCCGCTGGACGGGCTGGCGAACCTTTACTATAAACAGGGCAAGGATAACAAGGCGGAGCCGTTATACCAGCGAGCCTTACACATCTGGGAACAGGCGCTGGGACCCAATCATCCCCTCACGCGAGAAGTCGTGCAGGACTATGCAATGCTGTTGCACAAGATGGGGCGAGAATCTGAAGCGAGCGGGTTGGAAGCGCGCTTTTCTTCTTCCTGAGATGTGTTCTTTCCTTTCTTATCACCACAACTGGTACGGTTCAGTCTATTATTTTATTGAGGCATGGTTCAAATGAACGTGACAGTTCCTTGTCAACAGATAGGTTCAGCCCTGTCATGCTGAGTCCATTCGCTTCGCTCAGGGTAAACTCCGCGAAGCATCTCGGTGCCCTGCGCGTGAGATCCTGAGCGCAGCGAAGGATGACAAGCAGGCGCTCTCCATGGCAGCCGCGTTCTGGCCGCCTCTTCTGGGACTCTGAACGACTAGGTTGGAGTCAATCCAAGATGAAGCATGCCCCTACAGTAACTCCGTTACTTAGATGATTTACTCCCGTTCTATTTGGAGTAAGAGAAATCATCAATCATCATAGAAAGATAGTAAATGGACAAATCAAACCAACCTGAAACAGCAAATCAAGCAAACACTTTAGTTGAAACAACCCCGTTATCATGGGGTAACTCTTATCTCATGTGTCCGCCCGATTACTTCGGGGTTTTCTACGAGATAAATCCCTGGATGCATCAAGAAAATCGTCCTGATTTCGAGCTTGCCATGGAACAATGGCTTAACCTTGTGGCCAACCTCCGGCGAGCTGGGGCAAACGTCGAAACTATCGAGCCGGTGAAAGAGCTGCCTGATATGGTCTTCGTTGCCAACGCGGGCCTTGTTGATGGCCAGCGCCTGATTTTAAGCAGATTTCGCCATGCTGAACGGCAACCCGAATCAATCTACACCTCGCAGTGGTTCCAGGCTCGTGGCTGTGCAGTAGCAGAACTGGTTGGCGAAGGTGATATCTACTTTGAGGGTGGAGGCGATGCCTTCCCATATGGCGGCAGCCTGCTGGCTGGTTATGGCTTTCGTTCGGACCGTTCCTCTCATGCAGTGCTCTCCAGGCTGCTTGGGATCCCTGTGCATTCGATCAAGCTCGTCGATCCGCGTTTCTACCATTTTGATATCAGTTTCTCTCCGCTTGATACTCGACATGCCATCATTAACCCGGCTGCATGGGATCGTGCGAGTAACGCAATCATCGAAGAACTCGTGCCCGAGCCGCTCGTGCTCGAGCTGGATGAAGCGCTTACCTTCTGTGCGAACTCAGTGGTTGTGGGCAAAGTCATAGTTATGCCGGCCTGCCCTTCTCGTGTCGGTCGCATCCTGGAGCTTTGGGGATATGATGTTTGCGTGTCGCCAGTGAGCGAGTTTCTTAAGGCAGGAGGGGCAGTGCGCTGTTTGACTTTGCCACTGGATATGACTATTTCGTGAGAAGTAGAGATGGGTAGGGAAGTTCTGCGTAGCGCTCTCGGCTTTCTCGTACTAAAAATTGAGAAAATGCGACAGAAAAACGTGAGGTGTGATATAGTGAAAAACGGCTTACCGAGAACTGTGAGTATGCATAAGGTAAACTAGAAAGCAAGGGTGCATCATCGGCCAGATATTGCACGTCAATATACCAACTCAAACAGGCCATTTGGAAGGCATCCTCAAGCCTGAAGAGGAAGGCGTCATTCCCCGCTATGCTGCGCTAGTTTGCCATCCGCACCCACTTTATGGCGGCACCATGCATAACAAAGTGGTTTTCAAAGTGGCGCAGGTATTGCAAGTGCTTGGAATGCCCGCCTTGCGTTTCAATTTTCGAGGAGTTGGCCATAGCACCGGCACATACGATGAAGGACGTGGAGAGATGGATGATGTGCGCTTTGCTCTTGAATTTTTGAGCCGCCGCTATCCTGGCTTGCCGGTTATACTGGGTGGGTTCTCGTTTGGCGCATATGTAGCGCTGCGAGTTGCTGCCATTGATGATCGAGTACAGGCAATGATCGGGTTGGGTGTGCCAGCGCGAATGTTCGAAGGGGAGTATCTGCAGGGCAGCCACAAACCTAAACTTATTATTCAGGGCACAAAGGATGAACCCGCTCCTTATCCACTAACAGCTCAATGGTTTGAGCATGTTCCAGCGCCTAAAAGTCTGGTAGCAGTGCAGGGTGCAGACCACTTCTTTCAAGGGCATCTTGATGAAATTCAGGCGATTATTGCCTCCTTTGTACAAGATCTGCTGAAGTGATTATCATTTGCCATTATCGATCAATTGCATCACTTTATCGTATGTCAGAATCTTATCATGCAGCTTCATCTCTAAAATACGCTGCACAGATGCGTTGATCTGATCCATCGAGATTTGCCCGCTCATTACAGCCTGGTGTAATCCAAAGATCATATTCTGCGTATCGGACAGCCCCCGTGGACCAAGCAGTAAGTCTGTTCCAGCCTTTACAGCCAGGACAGCCGCCTGTGCAAGACTATACGTGTTGCTTATTCCACCCATCCAGAGCGTATCGCTAATAATGACTCCATTGAACTTGAGTTGTTGCCGCAGTAGTTTCGTCACAACGTTAGGTGATAGGGAAGTCGGCAAAGTAAGGTCCAGTTGTGGATTGAGGATGTGCGTTACCATCACCATTGGCACAATACCCTCATCAATCAATGTTCGATAAGGCACAAAATCAACTGCATTCAATGTGGCAAGACTGCGGTCCATTTGAGGCAGTGAAAAATGGGGATCGATACTGGCGCTGCCCAGACCAGGAAAGTGCTTGAGACAGCCAATTACCCCTCCATCAGTCAAACCTTTGAGATAAGCTCGCCCCATATTAGTGACCAGTGTGGGGTCAGAGCCAAAGGTGCGGCCTTGTAAACCCGGATTGTTCGGATTGGTTAAAACATCAACGATCGGCATAAAATTTACATTCAATCCAAGTGAAGTCAGGTCTGTCGCAGCATTGCGCCCGGCAGTATATGCCACCTGTGGGTCTCCTGTTGCTCCAATAGTTGCCTCGGATTGACGTTCACCTGTTATTCGGCGTAATTCGTTAACCACGCCGCCCTCAAAATCGGTGGTAATGAAGAGTGGTATATGTGCCTGTCCCTGCATTGCTCTATTGAGTGTGGTGAGTTGAGCTCGTGTCTGGGCATTGCCGTTCTTATTCTCAATCAATACACCGCTGACACGATTGCCCTGGATCATCTGTATCAGGTCAGAATTCAGCGTCGCGCCATAAAATTCCACAATCACCATTTGCCCGAGTTTTTGATCCAGGCTCATTCCCTGAACTATTCTTTGTGCCAGTTGACTGTTTGTCAGAGGAGGGGTAGGACTAGGGGAAGGTGTAGGCGATGGTTTTAATGTGATTACAGGAGTTGATTGAGAAGCGCTGCTTGTAACACCAGAGAACAATGAAGCACATCCGCTCAAGATTACGAGCAAACAGCACATCAGGAGGATCAATGTTGACGACGACATCAAGCGCCCGTAGGGGCCCGATTGATCGCGCCCAAGGGGTGGGGAGAGGTTCCTGCGGACGTTTGCCCCTCTCCACCCTGTGGGCGCGATCAATCGGGCCCCTACGACTTGCCATCGCTTCGCTCGGCTGCATGGCTCTGCACAAATGGTACGCGCACCCGAAGAAACCTCCTGGCGGGAAATGTATTGGCGGGGCTTGCCCCCGCCAGGGGATTTTCTACTATTGACCTTCGCAAATGGAAGTATCTTGTCAAACTGGTTCATGAACTACACTTCTAACCAGGATTTACTCTCACATTTATTTGGGCTGAATCATTCGGTCATCAGTAGGAGCCGATTCATCGGCCCTAACATGCATCAACCCAAGTTACTCCATCCACTTGTCATCCTGAGCACATTCGTTGCACTCAGTGTAAACTCCGCGAAGGGTCTCGCTCGCTGTACCGAGATGCTTCGTTGCACTCAGCATGACAATACTTTCCCCGACCGCTGTGCGCGGGTTGATGCCTATTACCGCCGATTCATCGGCCCTCCCTGAATTTTTCGCTATCCATACGAAGAAGTTAAACGGCAAAATGTGCGTCTCTAAAGTATAAAACGCTTTAGAATATATTGAGGCGTATTATTTCGTGCATATCTACAAAAAGTCATGCCGTTTTAGTTTTTGCAGCCTCCTCCAATCCCAGCACATTAATCGCGTTCTCTCGTAAAACGAACTTTTGCACCTTGCCGCTGGCAGTCATTGGAAAAGCGGTCACAAACTGGATGTAACGCGGGATCTTTTGATGACTGATCTGGCCTTCACAGTACTCGCGCAAGTCTTCCTCAGTAAGTTGCTCGCCCTCTTTTGGCAACACCACGGCTAGTAACTCTTCGCCAAAGAACCTATCAGGCACTCCTAGCACTTGTGCGTCGGCAACCTTTGGATAACGAATCAGCAACTCTTCAATCTCTCGCGGAAAGATGTTCTCGCCGCCGCGAATCACCATCTCTTTCAAGCGTCCGACAATATTAATGTAACCTCGTTCATTCATTATGGCCAGATCGCCTGTATGTAGCCAGTCATCACTATCAATGGCCTCGGCAGTCTTTTCAGGCATATTATAGTAACCAGCCATCACCAGAAATCCTCTGCAACAGAGTTCACCACGTTCTCCAATAGCCACGACCTCGCCTGTCACAGGATTGATGATTTTGACATCTACATGCGGATAAGGTATTCCCACAGTAGATGATTTAAGTTCAAATGAGTCGTCCGGCAAGGTCAGTGTAATCCCACCTGTCGATTCGGTCTGACCAAAGACAATCGCTACATCAGTACCCATGCGTGTGCTTACCTGTTCCATCAGAGCAACAGGTACTGGCGCTCCTCCGCTTGTAACAGCCCTTAATGTAGTCGGTCTGTACGTCTCAAACTTAGGATGCTGGAGCATAGCTATGAGCATTGTAGGGACGGCAAAAAGTAAAGCACAGTTTTCCTGCTTAATGATTTGCAGTGTCTTCAATGGATCAAAGGCAAGCAGAGGATGCAGAGTCATTTTAGCCGCGATGACAGCCACCACAATTCCCGCTCCTGCTATATGGAAAAACGGGAGTGGTAAACAATAACGATCGCCTGGTCCCACATCTTTTCCAGCACGTCGCATAGCAATCATCGTATCATTAATGATGCTTCGATGCGTAAGCATAGCTCCTTTAGGGAAACCTGTCGTGCCAGATGTATAGAGAATTAAGGCTGGTTCTGTTGGTTTTACTGATGCCTGCCGCTGATGTAACGACTCTTCAGTAACAGCCTGGCCGCCAGAGACCATTTCACGGAAAAGCGAGGGACGCCATTCATTTTGTTCTAACATGCCAGGAGGAGGTGCACCAATCAGGTTTACATAGCGCAGCGCAGGTAAACGTTCACTGCTAACCTCCCCATTCTTTGCTCCAGGTGTTATCATAGAGCGGATAGTTGCTAAGCAGTCATGGTCCCGTACACGTGCCATAAAGAACAGCGCTACTACATCACCCTGCTTAAGCACATATTCCAGTTCGGTTGCGCGATAGACGGGATTAACAGTCACGAGAATCAACCCTGCTTTTGCGGCAGCAAACTCAAGTAAAACCCATTCAGGAAGATTCGCTGCCCAGACTGCTATATGTTCTCCTTTTTGTAAACCCAACGCCATCAAACCACGTGCAACTGCGTTGACACGCTCGCGAAACTCTGAGTAACTCCAGCGAATATCGAGCGCACCTCCGAATTCAGAGTAACAAGAATAAACAACTGCCTCTTGCTGCGGAATTTCGTCGGCATGACTGTCTAAGAGATCTCCAATCGTTGTCTCAATCAGCTCTATACCTTCAGTTTCTGCCTGCCAGTACGACAGGCCATCATTGGTCATACCCATTCAATCCTCCTTTGAGGCAATAACGTACCTACTAATGGCATTTAACACAATAATCCGTGTATCTGTAGGGGCCGATGTATCGCGCCCATCGCCGATTCATCGACCCTCGCTGGATTTCTCTCTATCCCGATGAAAAAGTTACTCTACATTTGTGCCTTTTGATAGAACACAGGTCAGGCTGTTTTGATATTTGCAGCCTCTTCTAATCCGAATGCTTCAATCGCGTTCTGTCGCAGGACAAACTTCTGTACTTTGCCGCTGGCAGTCAATGGGTATGACGCAACGAACTGGAAGTAGCGCGGAATTTTCTGATGGCTAATCTGGCCCTTACAGTACTCGCGCAACTCCTGCTCAGTGGGTTGTTCACCCTCTTTAGAAATCACTACGGCCAGTTGCTCTTCACCAAAGAACTTGTCTGGTACACCTACTATCTGCACATCGGCTACCTTGGGATGGCGGATGAGGAACTCTTCAACTTCGCGTGGAAATATATTTTCGCCACCGCGAATAATCATGTCTTTGAGACGGCCAACGATATTAACATAGCCGTGAGCATCCATAGTCGCCAGGTCTCCGGAGTGCAGCCAGCCATCGCTATCAATAGCTTCCGCAGTCTTGTCAGGCATGTTGTAGTAGCCATCCATAACAAGGTATCCTCGACAGCACAATTCTCCACGCTCTCCGCATAGAACAGCCTTGCCTGTAGCTGGATCGATGATTTTAACTTCGCCATGAGGCATCGGTACACCTACTGTGGCAGATTTCAGTTCGAAAGTGTCATCTTGCAGTGTCAGTGTAATAGCAGCGCTGGCCTCGGTCTGGCCGAAAACAATAGCCACATCTGCCCCCATACGCTCTTTCACCTGTTCCATCAGGTACACAGGCACAGGTGATCCACCACTGATTACGCTTCTCAGGCAAGAGAGATCAAACGTGCCAAAATCGGGATGCTGCATCATAGCGAGCAGCATGGTGGGCACGCCGCCAAGCATGCTGCAGCGTTCAGTGCTGATGATCTGCAATGTTTTCAGTGGATCGAAAGCGATCAAGGGATGTAGTGTGGCACCCGCGCCAAGGGCAGCAAGGATACCTAAAACGCAGCCCCCGGCGTGGAAGAATGGCATAGCAGTACAAACACGATCACTCTGCTGTATCCCCCAGCGGCGCGCGAAGATTGCGCCGTTATTGAGGATGGCACGCTGTGACTGGACGGCACCCTTGGGGAAACCAGTTGTGCCCGAAGTATAGAGGATTTGTCCAGGGTCCGTTGACTTTACCGATGCCTGCCGCTCGCGAAGCGCATCTGTGCTAACTTGTGCACCTTTTGCGATCATCTCACGGAAAAGCGTAGGTCGCCAACCTTCCTGTTCTACCAGTTCGGTAGGAGGAGCACCTAACAGGCTCAAGTATCGCAGTTTTGGTAGAATTTCGCCTGTGACATCACCATTCTTTGTGCCAGGAGTGGTCAATGAGCGCATGGTTGCCAGGCAGTCATGGTCGCGTATGCGTGCCATAAAGAACAATGCGGTGACATCGCCCTGTTTGAGGATATACTCTACTTCGTGCGCACGAAGAACAGGGTTGATCGTTATCAACACGAGGCCCGCTTTAAAAGCAGCCAACTCAAGTAGCGGCCATTCAGGGAGGTTGGCCGCCCAGACGGCAATGTGATCACCTTTATTGAGTCCGAGAGCTAACAAGCCTCGCGCTATAGCATTGACTCGTTCGCGGTACTCGCGGTAAGTCAAACGAATGTCGAGCGCACCGCCAAACTCTGGATAACACGAGTAGACAATCGCCTCCTGTGTGGGGATCTCTTCTGCGCGTCGATCTAAGAGGTCACCAATAGAAATTTCAAATAGAGGTATGCCATCAGATTCGGACTGCCAGTATGACAGGCCATCGTTGCTCATGCCCATTCAATCCTCCTTCAATGAGGCAGCAAAATAAAGGCTATAGACAACTAACGTACGTACCTACTGAAGATACTACGTAGCATATGACTTGTAGGGATTACTTGCAAGGAGTTTCCAAAAATAATGGCATATAACGCAACTATTCGTTCATCAGTAGGGGCCGATGTATCGCGCCCATCGCCGATACATCGGCCTCGGTGGCTTTCCTAACCAAAGCTGGGTATATCTCTAAGTAACGGATTGCCATTATCCGGCGGGCGATCCACAACAGCTACAGTGCAGCGCGAGATGCAGACGAGTTTATCATTTTCATCGCTGATTCGTATATCCCAGACATGTGTTGTGCGTCCGCGATGAATTGGCGTAGCAACGGCAGTGATCTGGCCATCCCGCTTTGGTCGCAGGTGATTAGCATTAATCTCCAACCCAAATGCCATCTGCCTCTTCGCGTCAATATTCAAAACAGTGCCTAATGAAGCCACCGACTCTGCCAATACTACTGAAATGCCGCCATGTAAGTAGCCGACCTGCTGACGTTGATTTGGTCCTATGGGCATTGTGGCTACTACTTTATCTTTCTCTGCCGATACTAGCTTGATATCAAGTACATCCCAAACCGATCCCTCACGTGTACTATTAATCCGAGCTACAAGTTCTTCGCTGGAAAATTCCATCATGTTCTATCCTCTCAACAACTCAAAGCTTCTGCATATTGTTATCTATTATAAAACAAAGCTAAGGGAGTGCACTGTAGGGACGGGGCTTGCCCCGTCCATAGTCCCGAATGCCCCTCTGCCGGGGTTCAAGGGATGTCCCTTGTTAAATTTTTTGTATGAGGGTGGTGGTCAGAGCAATTATGAATGGTTGTCAAAGGTATCACCCTTGACAACCCCATCAACTAAACCAGATACTATGCTTACAATAAAGCTATTTCAAGTACCAGAGCAAAGGATTCTAACGCTAAAGGAGGTTCCATATGTTCGATAAAAGCAAGGTCGGCCAGAGTTTCCCCCCGTTTACCATCGAAGTTGAGCGTGGCAAAATACGCGAATTAGCTCTCGCCATCGGCGACGATAACCCTATATACCAGAGCAAAGAAGCTGCTCAGGCCGCAGGGTATCCCGATGTGCCGTTGTATCCTACCTCACCTACAACATTTGCATTTTGGGGCAATAAAAAAATGGTTGGCCAGCTTTCTAGCCTTGGCATTAACTTGATGCGCGTCCTGCACGGTGAAGAAGAGTACGAGTATCTCGCGCCCATCTATCCCGGAGATACGCTCACAGGAGTAATGAGGTTGGTCGACGCTAAATCACGCCAGACTCAGGGAGGTTCTCTGGATCTCCTCACTATTGAGATAGACTACACCAATCAGCACGGTACGCCTGTACTCAAAGCTCACCAGGTCGTGATTGTGCGAGAGTGAGTAGCAACTTGAACATCTATATATAAAGGAGATAACTCTATGACAACCAATTCCCAGGTTCCTGTGAAGCTCTATTATGAAGATGTGCAGGTTGGTGATGCTATCCCAAAGCTAGTGAAATCGCCTGTTTCACACCTGCAACTGGTGAGATACGCAGGAGCGTCCGGTGACTTTAACCCTTTGCATACTGATCCCAAGATCGGAGAACTAATTGGTGTGGGTGGCATTATCGCACATGGAATGTTGATTATGGGCTTCGTTGGACAGTTGTTGAGTGATTATGTGGGGCCGACAACATTGCGTAAGTTTGATGTACGTTTTAAAGGCATGACTCGTCTCGGCGATGTGATCACATGTACCGGCACAATCACTGAAAAATATGAGACTGATGTTGAAGCACGCATCGCCGGGAAAGTACAGGCGACTGATCAGAACGGTGAGGTGAAAGTCGCCGGAACGTTTGTAGCAGCGTTACCCCACCGCTCGAAAAAACAATCATTATGAACGCCACTATCCGGTCATGTAGGGGCCGATTCATCGGCCCGCGGTGGCTTTCCCGCTATCTCGATTAAAAAATTAAACGGAGTTCTTGGAGGCTACATATGGGTATGATTGAAGGCAAAGTAGCTATTTTGACCGGCTCTGGACGCGGTATCGGAGCGGCGACGGCTAAAATGTTCGGTGCTGAGGGCGCATCGGTTGTGGTAAGTGACCTTGATCCGACTCCGGCGGAGGAAACTGCTGCTGCTATCCATGCTGCTGGCGGTAAAGCAGTCGTTGTTGCTGGTGATGTAACCGACCCGGCATTTCCCTCTCAACTCATTCAAGCGACACTCGATTCCTTTGGAGGCATTGATATCATCGTCAACAATGCAGGGTATACCTGGGACGCGGTGATTCAAAATATGACCGATAAGCAATGGTATGCGATGCTCGACGTGCATACTACCGCGAAGACGTTAGCAAAGGAATGGGGGCGCTACAATGTGCAGGTCAACTGTGTCTGCTACGGTTTTATTGAAACACGCCTGACAGCATCTAAAGAATCTGCCGAAAAGGTCGTGCGTGAGGGAGAAGAAGTCCAACTTGGTATCCCCGACCAGATGCGCCAGATGGCCCCGTTGCTCATCCCTTTAGGAAGACCCGGTACACCCGAAGAAGCAGCCGGACCAGTGTTATTTCTTGCCTCTCCATTGTCGAATTATGTTTCTGGGATTGTGCTAGAGGTAACAGGGGGAAGAGCAATTTAATTCATTGCGAGACAAAGCAAATTCGCAACATCCTGAAAGGGTAATAATCTAATAACACCCCATAATACTCTGTCCAACTACATCTGACGTGTGAAATGTAGGGGCATCCCTTGCGGATGCCCGGCTCATTATGCCACATGAAGATTAACGGACTAATAACCCTCAGAAGCTGGCGAAATCCAGGTAGGAAAGAGGTGAAGCTATGTCCTTGGTACATCAACAAGTAAGCTCTTATCGTCTAGTCCGTCAGTTACGTGCAAACCAGGACTATAAGGTCTATCAAGCAGAACATAAACGAAGCTCCGAAAAGCGAATTATCCAAATCGCGAAGCTAGAAGGCAAGCTAAATAAGAAAGAAAGCCGCACACGTCTCAGGCAATATGTTGAATCTATTCGTGTAATCAATTCTAAGCATATTATCCCGATTCTGAAGTATGATTTTGCTAAAATTAAGGGTAAAAATTACTTCTATATAATAACCCCCTGTTTCATATCTGAATCACTCAAAGAATGGTTGCAACTTCGCGTGAAGACGAAGCCTCTTTCTCAACATGATGTAGATGACATCATGCATCAGGCACGCGAGGCTGTAGAAGTGTACCATAAATTAGGAATTGTTCATCTGAACATCGAGCTGTCCAGCTTCATGATAGAGACGACAGCGAATCCCAAACGATCCCAAGTGTTTCTAAATGACTTCTTACTAGCAGTTCTAAGTACCGAGAGAAGCCGAAAGGATGAAGTTAGAAGAAAGGAAGCTATAACTCAAGACCAGAATGCACTGCAGGAAATGGAAAAACTTCTCAATCAAAACGTTGAAGAAACAGGTATTGAGTCTGCAGAGAGCTTAGAATCACCCCTCCAGATCTTAGAGAGGCGACTGGTAATCGCAGAGGAAGAAAAGGCACAGCTTCAACGTCAATTGCGCGAGCTTGAGCAAGAGAAAGAGCGCATCGTCCGAGAGTTACAGGAGCAGAGAGAAGAGGAAAGAAGACGTCTGATACTTGCAGAGGAAGAGAAAGAGCGCATCATTCGAGACCTACAAGTGCAGAAAGAGAGCGATACTAAACTTCTGGCTGAAGCGGTCCTGGCAACAGCAAGCGTAAAAGGAGCAGATGCTATTCCAATTGCTCCTTCGGGTGGTGGTACTTCCCGTTGGTCAGGAAGATGGTTTTGGGCGTTAGGTACCCTGCTTCTCCTGACATTGATGTTATCAGGGACAATTTGTGTATTGGCAGGGCTTTTTTTCTTCGGAAAACCTGCCTGGGCATTTGGCTCATCTTCAGCTAAGGTGACGATTACGCAGGCAGCTTATGAGTTAACAGGCAGTTACATTTTCACAGGAGTGACTCATTCGATCACCCAGGTGAAAACTCAATCGATCACAGTACCTGCAACCAATTTGGTACTGATCCCTGGCAGGAGTGCAAGGGGAACATTGACGTTCCACATCACTCAAAGTCGGTGTAACGTCGCACGTGCCATTCCAGCTGGAACTGTTTTTACAGGCTCACACGGAATCTCAATGGTGACTGACCATGTCGCTATTCTGAGAGCATCGTGCACCGCTACCGTAGCCGCGCATGCAGTGAAAATAGGTCCGACTGGAGATATTGGAGCACATGATATGAAACAAACCTACCATACAACTATCATTGTGGACAATCCAGCGGCATTCGTAGGAGGACTGTATGAACAAAGCTACACTACGGTACAACAAAGCGATATTGACCATGCCGCAAGTAGCTTAGCAGTACGATTAAAGCAAGAGACACTGAACGTTCTCCATATGCAACTTCTAACAAACGAACAGTTTGTCTCTTCTCCTCAATGTAAATCGAAGGTAACTTCTGATCATCAGGTAAATGATGCTGCCACTAATTTGAACGTGACAGTGACCGAAACCTGTACAGCCGAGTTTTATAACCCACAAGAGATAATATCCCGGTCAGAGCGAATGTTAAACGAGCGTGCTCAAGCGCTTTTCGGCTCAAACTACGTGCTAGCTGATGATATAAAAGCCGAAATTACGCATGTAGCCACCGATGTAAAACAAGGCACACTCATTACGGTTGTAACATCTGGTTTATGGACATACCAATTCAGCAGCGCCCGCGCAGATCAGCTCGCGCGACTGATCACGGGCAAGGACAAGCAGGATACACAATCTATTCTGTCCAATCAGAAAGGTGTGCAATCAGTGAGCATCAACATCTCGAACAATGATAACACGATGCCATCCAATGCGAATTCGATAAATATTGCTTATGCTACTACTCTTGTTCCAATCGAGAAGGGAGCGGCCTCATCTTTCATTTACTGATCGCTGTATGGGGATAAAAGTTCGTTGGGTTAGCCCTGATTCCTAAAAACCAGGACTCATTTCAATGAGATATCTCATCATCTTCTCAAACCACCTCTCCCCAAACCTCACACCGCCATACATCAGCAAATTTGGCTCACCTGTTGCTGAGATATTTCCATGATTCCTTACAAGAAATTCCCGCAACTCCGCTTCTGTTACTTTCAGCATCTCTAATTGCTTGATCTCATCCTCCTCGGGTATCCTGTTTTGAATCTCAACCAATGGAATAGAGAGACATGTGAGAAAGCACATTTCTGCATGCGGAGTTGCTGTGTCGTAAACCACCCCGAGGCAAAATTGTTCACGTATATCTGATTGCAGAATGCCTGTTTCTTCGCGTATTTCGCGGCTTATTGCCCCAAAGGGGTCAGGTTGTTTGGAAGCAGTGCTGTCACGGTCGCGTTCGAAAAAGCCGCCGATGACGTGATAACGACCAACGTACACATCTACACCCTGCCGCTTGTCAAGTAAAATGTAGCCATCGCTTGTCTCAACTACTGAGCAAACTGAGAGCGCGTTGCCCAGTTCTTCGCGTTTTCGTCTTTGTGCAAACTCTGGGACGCGTGTCGTGACATATTCCTTGTATCCTGTATCTCCAAGCACAAGGTGTAGTGTTCCATCGGCTTTTGCTTCGACTTCTACGAAGCGAAACAAAGGTGCATCGAAGAGCGGGATATTTTGTTCGCGTGCAAGCGCTAACTTCTGTTCCCAGAGAGTGTCCATCCATGCTTGAATAGGTGTACTGGTGGGCATGCGCAGGGACGGATTATAGGTAATATTCAGCTGGTCTGGGCGATATGGGCTGTGTGCTAGGATTTCGAATTCGAGCATTGAGAGTTAATCTGTTCTTGCTACTTAATTGGATTGAAGTTTTACCGGTAAGGCACGTACAAAACACATGTAGTGTATAGAGTGCAATTGCATACTTATGCAATACGGAAAGACATCATCCACGCGGCCCACCGGCAACATAGATGATTTGACCGCTGACAAAACTAGCTTCCTCTGAAGAAAGAAAGCAGATCACATTAGCTACATCACGTGGCTGCCCAACACGACGTACAGGTATTGTTTTAGCCGCATGGGCTATTACTTCATCAGGATCATGTCCTTGACGGCGCGCAGTGGATCGTGTCATTTCGGTATCGATAAAACCAGGAGCCACGGCGTTGACTGTAATGCCAAACGGTCCAAGTTCGATAGCTAGCGTGCGTGTAAAACCCTGCAAACCAGCCTTTGCTGACGAGTAGTTTGCTTGTCCGCGATTACCCAGCGCTGAGGCCGAGGAGAGTGAGACTATGCGACCATACTTCTGGTGTACCATATATTTTTGGGCGGCGCGGCTACAGAGAAATGCGCCTTTCAGATGTACGTTTAAAACTGTATCCCAGTCATCTTCAGACATCTTGAAGAGCAGATTGTCACGCAATACCCCAGCATTGTTGACCAAAATATCCAATTGTCCGAAATGACTTGCAGTCTTCTCCACAGCATCTTGCACCATGGAGCTGTCCGTAACATTACAGTGAAGCACCAGACCTTGCGATCCCAGGAGGTTAATCTCGTGGGCTACCTGTTGACACCCCTCGCTGTCAATATCGGCGAGTGCGACACGCGCGCCCTCTTCAGCCATTCGTAAGGCTGTCGCTGCTCCAATGCCTCTACCTGCTCCAGTGATAAAAGCAACACGTCCTTCAAGTCGTCCCATGCGTCACACACTCCTTTTTCGCTTATAGAATCAGCATTTAAGCAGGCTTAACAAACCTGCAATAGTATATCATACGAAATGACGGGAATTAGAGGATTGTAGGGGAGCAATTCATTGCGCCCACGTCCACACAGATCGGCATCCCAGGTGGGCGCAATGAATTGCTCCCCTACATTTTACCTGAACCTTTACGATCAACTCGTATCAACGTGTAGCCTCAAGACACGTTACACCTTGTGGACCAACGTAGGCGCTGTGACGTACCCGGGCTGGCAGAATCATGCAATCACCCGGTTCTAAATCGATATTTCTGGAGTTGTCGGGTTGATCTGGAAGCACAAAGCGAATAGAACCGTGAACGCAATATAATACTTTTTCATAACTGTGGCTATGTACGGCATACGTATCACCAGGGCCATTCGACCAGGAGTAAGGAGATAGACCTTGCTGTTGCATACATCTGCGTAATTCTTGCTCTTGAGGCATCATTGGCTCTTGCCAGCGGACAACTTGCATAGATTTGCTCCTTCTTGTAGGTTTACGCATTTGCGTTTGTTTTCACATGGGGAGAAAGATTTCTTTTTAGTATAGTGTACCTTCTTTAACACTGTGTGATTTTTGGGTTAAAAAAGGATAGTAGCATAGTATGATTGTATCATTATTCGAAACTATTCGAGAGATATCTATCCACCCTGTCCCGTTGCCATTTTGTACCGTCCCATAATGGCTTGATTCCTGGCAATGAGCGCAATGATGAAGAGCAAAGGAACCGCAACCACACCATTAATCACGGCTGTATAGACCAGGGCTTTAATCGGATCAATCCCAATGAAATTCAACAGCAGCCCCACGAGTGTTGCCAGAAGGATAATGCCATAAAACCCACGCGCTTTGATGGGTTTCAGATCCAATCCTTCCTGCCACCGGAAAGCCTCTGCAAAAGCATATGCTGCTGAACCCGCCAGCACTGGGACAGATAGCAGGCCTAACCCGATGATCCCCGTTGCAAAAATCACTTTCGCCAGGTAGCCAGCATTGTGGAACGTCTGGACTGCTGGTGCAAGAGCTTTGGCGGCATCAGCTGGGGTTCTAATATCAGTCACTCCATGTGAATGCAGCGTCGTTGCGGCCACCACAATAATCGACCAGGTCGCGACTTCTGAGATCACCATGCCACTCCAGGTATCTATGCGCAGATTGCGGACAAATCGCCAGTTGATGCGAGGGGTGCCATGTTTTCTCAACAGGTGCGATTTTCGCTCCTCCTCTGTTTCTTCTGAGGCCTGCCAAAAAGCATGTAGGGTGTAATGGTTGTCCCAAAAACCCCTATAATAATGAAGAGGAATTGGAAATTGAGCTCGATATGGGGAAGAAACGTTGCCCGCAATATGGTTCCCCAGGGTTGGGTCACGATGAAAATGGTGATGGGGTATGCAAGCAGTGAAAGCACTAACCACTTGAGAATGCGTGCATAGACTTTATAGGATAGCAAAACCTCAAGGAGTAACATGAGCGCAGTAAAGACCAAAGAGAAGACAACGAAAGGTAGAGGGAACAGAAGTTCTGCTGCTGACGCCATCGCTCCAATGTCAGCCCCGATATTAATGGTATTGGCAATGAGTACCAGCAGCACCACAACGTATAGGATCGGTTTGCTGTAGTGCTCTCGAACAATGGCAGCAATCCCTTTTCCAGTGACCGCGCCAATGCGGGCACAGGCCTCCTGGACGCCTACCATGAATGGTAGCATGAACAGCGCAGTCCACAACTGGCCGTAGCCAAATTGCGCTCCTGTCTGCGAGTACGTAGCAATGCCGGACGGATCATCATCTGCAGCACCCGTGATGACGCCGGGACCCAGAATGCTCAAAATCTTTTTCAACACGCGTGGTATTGCTGCCTCTGAACTATGCCTAAAATTCTGCGCAATGGGATTGGTTTCTAATGCCCGTCTCTTGTCGCGCTTTCGCCCATCGTCAACCTGATCTTTTCGTATCTCTTTCTTGAGCATGATCTCCCTTTTCTAAAAGACACGTCTGTTTTCACCGAATCGCTTCAACGTACGTTCTTCTCCTTGGCAGCTTGCTTGCTCGTCTTTCTCTTCTTCGTCATAGCGTCTCTTGCTAGTTTGTGAGTTTCAGAATTTCAATGGCCCTCCCGCGCTTTGCATGATTATCTCTAGCAGAAACAGGAGCCAATCTGTATCAGGTGGCTCTGGTCGGAGCCGTCTGTTCAATTTATTTCCTGTATCGAGAGTCCTTTCTTGGACGTGTAATCAGTAGGAACTCCGTAAATAGTAAATCTAAAGAAGGAGATAAAAATATGGCAACCCAAAAACAGCTAGAAGCTGCAAAAGAAAACATTAAAAAAGCGCAGAAGAAATGGCAGGAAATGTCTCATAAAGAACACGCGTTAGCCCAGCCAGAGGGAAGAAAACGGGCAAAACCTGGAACAAAAGGTGAAGGTGACTACTTTCGAATTGTTGTTAGAGCAAAAGATGAATTTGTCACTTTTCGCTATCAAGACATAGGTAAACCTGGTCATATCCAGCGTCTTGCAGGAAAACGGCAAAGCGGCTCTTGGGATACACAAGCATGGCTTATCAGCAAAGATGATGCACATCTGGAAAATGGAAAACTCGTAGCAGATACAGATGATGCAAAAGAAATCCTTAATAACCTTGGTTCAAAACCGAAACATGTGAAGGAAGACATCTTTGAAGCAAAAGATAGGCCAAATATTCCCGAAGAAGAAAAACCGACCACTGCCCAAAAGCGTGCACGAATGGAAAACATAGAAAAAGCTCAGGCATCTCGCTGGCAGCATAAATGAAAAAGAAAGGAGATGAAGTTCCGTGATTATAAAAGTAAAAAACGGATATAAAGTTGTTGCAGAAAGTGGACGTAATATGGGAACATACCCCACGAAAGAAGAAGCCCAAAAACGTCTACAGCAAATTGAGTACTTTAAACATAAGAAACAATCACAGAAATAAGGTTGCCGCTAATTACACCGATGGCAATGTCCAGGACGGCGCTACGCATCTTTTATTTGGTTGATCCCACACGTTGCTTCTCTTTTTCGCCCTGAACTTGCCAGAACATGTTGTAGGGCGAAATTGGTGCTCCAAGCAGAGCTACTGCGCTACTGATGCTAATGAATCTAAAATCTATGTGGGGCACAAAAGTCTTGATAAGAATTTCCTACCAATTTGGATGTGAGAAGATCGCTGTAATAAAGTAGGCGACAAAGGCCTGGCTCATGACGATGAAGATTTTTTTGATTGTCTCGAAGTTGCGGTATACTGTGAGGTACCATAGTATAAAGCCAACTGGGATCACAAACCACACCCAGGCGAGGCCTGTAATCAACTCCAGTCCGCTCCCGATAGCTACCAGGTCAGCCGCAATCAAGGCAACGTTAGCCACAATCAGAATCAGCGAGGCGGGAATGGCAATCCAACGGCTATAATGCTCACGCAGGATATCAGCCAGCCCTTTCTGTGTAATCCGCCCAACTTTGGCACAGGCGAACTGCACAGCCTGGTAAAGCGGGGTGGAGATCAAAAGCAACCAGAGATGTCCGTACCCGTTCGTGGCTCCATCGACAGCATACGTAGCAACAGTTGAGGCGTCATTGCCTGCCATGCCAGCTAAGAATCCTGGACCGAGAACGTGCATGAGGAAATTGTTTTTTTGTCTGGCACAGTGCGCGACTCCTCATCCCCACTGCTAGCGTGTTGCGGTTTTACTTCCTGAGGGATGGGGGTATCGGCATCAATCGATTGAACAGAGGTTTGTTTAGCTTGTGTGCTGCGATTGCTTGCTTCTATCTCCCGTAAACCTTCAGCGGTTGGAACTTCTTGCTCCACTTTGTCGAGCAGGCTGTGCTCCTCTTCAGGCATTAGCGCTTCAGCCCCCACCGGTGTCAGCGCTTCAGCCTCCTTTTTGCTGACATCGACAATGACTTTGCCGGACACACTCTCATCCCCACTACCTTCTTGATTGATGGATGCAATACGGTCGGCTGGAATTTCAAGAGTTTAGAAATGTCTCATAGACATCTGCTAATGTGAGATCGTGAAGCCTTTTCTCGTACTCATTCGTGCTAGAGGTAGAGCTTCTGTTTGGCAAAAGGGATTTAACATAAGGGTACAGAAGGAGGGATGGTATGCATCATCAAAGAGTGTGTCTAGTTATTAATCCAAGGGATGGGCAGAATCTATCAAAACTTACCGGTATACTAGCTGTATTTGCAGCAGCAGGGTGGCGTACGGATATTGTGCTCAAAGAATACGGTGGCCATTCAATGGAATTGGCGGCTAATGCCGACACGAAAAGCTATGATTGGGTCATTGCCTATGGGGGAGACGGAACCTTGAATCAGGTGGTCAATGGGCTGATGAATGGCAAGAAACGTAAAAGTATTGTAGGTGCACTCCCTGGCGGGACAGTTAACCAATGGGCTGCTGAGGTAGGTATCCCTCAGGATCCAGTGAAAGCAGCGCTTGCACTTGTCAGCAGCAATGTTCGTAAAGTTGATGTGGCATATGTAAATGTTACTTCACTTACATTTCTTCCCTCAATGCAGAAAGAACAGCAGCACTCAGTCATAGATACAGCTGATAAAAAAGTAGATACGGAAAAGGGAAAAACTTCCACTGGAGCCAGGCATCACTTTTTATTGATGGCGGGTCTGGGTATTGATGCTGCTATCATGGCTAAGGTCAACAAAAATCTCAAACACCATATTGGTGTTGCTGCTGTTGGTATCACCGCTACTGAAAAGTTGCCCGAACAGCATGCCTTCCCTGTTGAAATAAGGGTAATGGAGAAAGAAAGGGATACTGAACAGGTCTGGAAGGGAGAAGCCCTACAGGTAGTTATAGGAAATACGCGTCGGTATGCCAATACAGTGGAAATGACAGCCGATGCCTCAATTGATGATGGGATGCTCGATGCTTGCGTGATTACCGCAGGTGATCCGCTCTCGACTGTACAGCAGATAGCTTCATTCTTGTTTCGACGTAAACCCGATAACAGGACAACTGAATTTTTTCGTGGAGCGCAACTCTCGATTTGTATCCCTGCTTCTATCGCCTTGCAATTGGATGGGAGCACAGTGAGGCTCAAAGATTATCTATGCAAGTCAGATCGCAAAGAATTGCAAAGCGCTGAAGATATGAAACAAGTAATGGTTACCTATCAATTTGATGCTCTTCCACGTGCCTTACAAGCTGCAATTCCTCGTACATATACGGGTCCCCTCTTCGAAAAATCAGACCACGATGAAGCTTCACAAGCAGCGCAAGAAGATACGAGTAATGCTTCTTCCCCACAGCCTGCTACATCTTCCGCGGGTGAGCAACGGCAATCACGTGAACATCTCAATACACTCGTTGAACATGGGCGCAAAGTGACCGTTGTAGGGGTAACCATACATCCAGACAATAAACAAACCTATATTGTAGCGGGGACTACATCAAAGAAGAGTACTGGTGAAACCACACCTGTTGCTATCTGCATTGATGATAATACAACTCTATTGAAGCATACAGGTGAGCTTGTCGCAGCTTTTGAAGTAGAGCATTTGCAGGAAAACGCGGAGATCGTGGTCGAGGGCAAAAAAAGTAAGCGCGGTGTGATTCATGCAACGCATGTGGTGGTCTAGTTCTACTTCCCTATATTCCATATGATCGAGCTCAGGATTATGAAGTCAGTGTACACGTGGTGAATGGCTGGTTAGACCCACAAGCACAGAGGACTAGCATTTTCAGTGCTAGTCCTCTGTAACAGAACATGATGCTATGTAGTTAATATTGTATCAACTCACACCAACCCGGCGATAGCGAGCCTCTACAAAAGAGTAGACACCATATGCTACCAGGCCTAATGCAACGATACCAAGTAACAGTGGGCCAAAGGGCTGTTGTGCGAGTGTCCGCAAGGCAGCATCCAATCCTTTTGCCTCATGTGAGTTGTGCTGTACAGCAGCTACAATCAGGAAAATGCCAATTATGCTAAAAACAACGCCGAGCGCAGCATATCCAAATCGACCAAGAAAGATCACTCCTCTTCTTAACTGAGTACTCAATCCAGTCAACAGAAGTCGACGCTGAAACTTGGCAGTATATGCCCTGGCGAACAGGTAACAAGCGACGCCAATGACAATGAGACCAAGGATGACTACCGCGGCTACTCCCCAGGAATGATTGAGCAGTTGCGCAGTCACATCTTGAGTTGAAGCCGTTGTACTCTTTGTAGCGCTACTTGTTCCCCTCGCCGTGACGAGTTGGAAAGCTCCAAAAGCCAGAATAGCATAAGAGACACCTATTACAGCATAACCCAAACGTCCAATGATGCCTTTGATATCGTTACCCTCGCCTTCAGTATCGAACCAGGCCTGGAGCAAGCACCAGATCGCAAACCCAATCAGGCCAATGACAACGAGAGCAAGTAAAAATTTTCCGAAGGGCTGTTCATAGATGGTCTGAAGAGCCCCTCTCTGATCTGTCGTTTTGCCACCTGCGCCAATCGCCAACTGCACTGCTAGCCAGCCAATAATCAGGTAGACCACACCTTTGGCCGCATAACCAAATCGGGCAAGTATAGTCATCCAGCGACTAGAAGCAGCAGTTCGTGCTGTCCGATTTGCTACATGACCTGCACTCTGTATATCTTCAGGTACACGTAGATTTGATTTCATACAATTTCTCCCTTCTAAAAGTAGGGATCTGGGGCCTAAACACTTGTACCCCTTCTGCCTACAAAGAGGTTGTACAGTAGCACAATGATGGCTATCACGAGGAGTAGATGAATCAAGCCTCCAGCATGGAGGGCAAGAAAGCCTATCAGCCATAGAACCACTAGAACAATAACAATTGCCCAGAGAATACCTGCTAACATAACCTATTCTCCTTTCTTATGCCCTTTTTCTTTGTGCTGTTTCATGACTGTTCGAGCAGCAACTTCTTCAGCACGGCCTCCATATCGACCACTCTTCTCGGCAGACTCTTTAATGTGCTCATATTGGCGTTGCTCCTTCTCGCCCGCGCCTTTCAGTGGTTTTTTCCTTGGCATAGTATGTCACTCCTTTTTTTCTTCACAATAGCACTATCGACAGATATTTAAATGCGGTCGATCCATGCTTTGATACGATTCTTTAGCGAGCCTTTTTTACGACGAGCTGCTCCAGAAAATTGGTCGCCCTGGCCTTCAGCTTTCAACCGCTCATTCCCGACCAGCGCTCCTGCGCTCTCTTTGACACGACCCTCTGCTTCTCTCATGCCACCTTGGAGTCTGTCGCGTTCAGCGCTATTGGATTCTCGTGAACGGTAACGAGTATCTTCATTTGCCATATGTAAACCTCCCTGGAAATTGTATACTTAACAAGTATAACTATACTCATTCAATCTGCCTTTTTGTGAAGGCAGATTTCTTTCTGATATGTAGCACACGATTGAAATTAGCTATTAGTTTCATAAAATACGAAAATAATCTGTCTTTTAAGCTCACTGGTAAAGCTTATTGGCTGCCTGGCGTACCGCCTCGGATAGTGTTGGGTAGGGTAGCATGGTGGAGGCGAGGGTTGAGATTGAAATGTTAGCCTGCATTGCTAACATAAAGGGAGCTAAGAGGTTATCCCCATTAGAGGCAAGAATATGAGCTCCAAGAATTCTGTCTTCCGCGTCAACCAGCAGTTTGACGAACCCCTCGGTTTCGCCTATCATCATGGCCCGTTCGTTATCTCCCAACGAGAGACTCTCGACCCTGTATTCCACTTTTTCCTCCTGCAATTGCTCCTCTGTTTTGCCGACGTGCGCCAGCGCAGGACTGGTAAAGGTTACCCACGGAATAACACGATCATCAAACGATTGAGGTTCACGAGCAAAGGCATTGTGTGCCACTAGCTCCCCTTGTTTAGAAGCAACATGGGTGAACTGATATTTGCTAGCCACATCGCCCGCCGCCCAGATATGGGGTACTGTGGTACGAAGAGTTGCATTAACAATGACCCCTTTCTCATTTGTCTGCACTCCTGCCGCTTCTAAATGAAGTGATTTTAAGAAAGGACGTCGACCAATCGCTAACAGAATCTCATCAACTATCAGTTCTTCCTCTGCACGTTCATCACAACGCAGAGTCAATTTCTTGCTTGCTCCATCAAGCTGTACCTGTTTGATCTCAGTATTAGTCTTCAAACGGATTCCCTCTTCAGTTAACATCTCACAGAGATTCGTGGCTAACTCACGATCCTCTTTGTCCAGGATAGTTGGCCCATGTTCGAGTACTGATACATCGACACCGAAGCGATGGAATAGCTGAGCAAACTCTATTCCAATAGATCCACCACCAATGACTGCTAGACGGCGAGGCAGCGCTGGAAGTGCTACCGCCTGAACATTCGTAATAAAACCTGTCTCCTTCAATCCCTTCATCGGCGGTACAATGGTTTCACATCCAGTTGCGATAATAATCTGTTTGGCAAAGATAGACTGTCCTGCTATCAGAACTTCATTTGGGGAAACGAAAGATGCTTCACCGTGTAGAACATCTATTCCTTGACGTTCTAGGTTAGCTTGTGCCTCCTCAAGTGTGCCTCCACGTAGATCCCTGATGACTTGTTGGACTCTTTCCTGTACGTCCTTCCACTCATACGTTGCACTTGGAATGCGCAATCCATAACGATTTGCACGATGAGCCTGGTAGAGCAAATAGGCACTATGTAGAAGAGTTTTCGTTGGATCACAGCCATAGTTGAGGCAAGTACCTCCGAGTAGATTACGTTCTACTAGAGCTACACGTTTACCATTCTTAGCGACTGTGTTTACTGCTGAGCTACCAGCCGCTCCTGCTCCAATGATGATGAGATCGTATTCTTCCTTCGCCAACTTCACTCATCCTTTCATGTAGGTTCTTTGAATATTAACCATGAAGTAAAGCATAGCAAAAATATCTAATAAATTCAATAAATAAAAGCACTTCAACAGAATCTAATCTCTTTTTAATCTTCTATTATGAAACTAATCATTAGAAACATTAATAAGTTTAGAATATGATTAAAAATTCATTGCTGACTTGTAAATATTGAAAAATTTTGTTTAGGATAGAAGTGCCACAAAGGTTAAGCTAATGTGATGTTTCTGGAAATAAGGCTTTTCTGAAATGAGGGTTTCGAGAAGAGATACATGAGCTATCTAGTGAAAAATGACGGAATTTTACTGGGGCAACCAGAAAAATCAGAAGTAAGTAAGACTTACTTCGATACCATCGAGAACGCACTGAACTGGCATCGAAAAATGTTGAATGTGGCACTCGCTCAGACTATGCAGCGGGTTGCGATATTTGCAGATGTTACAGCACGTCTTATTGAGACACTACGTTCCGGGCACAAAGTGCTTGTTGCAGGTAATGGTGGAAGCGCTGCCGAGGCGCAGCACTTTGCTGCTGAGTTGGTTGGCCGCTTTAAGCGCGAACGATCACCCTATGCAGTTCTCTCTCTTACTACTGATACATCGATACTGACGGCCATAGCAAACGATTATGGTTACCAGGATATTTTCGCTCGGCAGGTTCTGGCACTCGGTCAACCTGATGACATGCTGATTGTGTTTAGCACGAGTGGGGAATCTGAGAATCTGCTGCACGCTGCGGCAGCTGCACGACGATGCCTGATGACAATTATAGCCATAACAGGTGACCAGCCAAACCGTCTGGAATGTCTGGCAGATGTGACTGTACATGTGCCTACAGTAGATACTGCAATCACTCAAGAACTGCATATGATGATAACTCATATTTTGTGCGACATTGTGGAGTCTGAACTTATGAGTTGTGAGGGAGATACAGGCAAATGAAGCAGAGAGCTGTATTTCTTGACCGCGATGGTACACTAGTTCATCCCAGACACTATCCATCTCGTCCCGAGGATCTACTTCTCTATAACAATATCTGCCCAGGTCTGAGAGATCTCCAACGAGCAGGATTCCGATTGGTAGTCATTACGAACCAGTCAGGTATTGCACGTGGGTATTTTACTGTTGCTGACCTGCAATGGATGCACGAACATCTCTTCAGAGAACTTCAACAGTTAGGTGTGCAACTCGATGCCATCTATCATTGTCCGCATCATCCAGAGGGGGTAATCCCGGAGCTTACAATCCGTTGCAACTGCCGGAAGCCACAGCCAGGAATGTTGTTACAAGCTGCAGCAGACCTCGACCTTGACCTGCAACATTGTTGGTTTGTTGGAGATATTCTCGACGATGTTGAAGCGGGAAATCGCGCTGGTTGCCATACTATTTTGGTCGATCTGGGGACTGAATCAGTTCCTGAACAGCCGATACGCTGTCCAGACTATATCGCTCCTGATACGCAGCATGCATTGAGAATTATATACGCGATCGAATCTGAGTTTAAGGAGTTTGTGCATGACAGTTGATCTTGTTCGTCGCTTTCGTGGGCTTCGTGTATTGGTGATTGGCGATGCCATGCTTGATAGTTACCTTGAGGGAACTGCATCCCGACTATGTAGAGAAGGCCCTGTGCCGGTTGTGCGCAAAACGGGAGAGCATTGTGTTCCAGGTGGTGCAGCTAACACTGCTGCCAATCTCCGTGCGCTTGAGGCCGAAGTATTCTTTCTCAGTATTGTAGGGCGAGATACAGCAGGAACAAGACTTCGATCGGCCTTGCTAGAACAGGGAGTCGATGACCGCTGGATTGTTGAGAATGAGTCCGCAAACACACTACACAAGTTGCGCATTCAGGCAGATGGGCAGTATGTTGTTCGTTTTGATGAAGATGCACATTACCATTCGAAGGAAATCCAGGGGCAACTACTAGCCAAACTCGAGGAGACTTTTATACGCTGTGATCTTGTTGTGGTATCCGATTACGGTTATGGTTCAGTATCAGATGAACTTATAGAGCAGATAAAGTTACTCTGTTCGCTTCATCCATGTCCACTACTGGTTGATGCCAAGAATCTCTATCGCTTCCGAAATGTGGGTGCGACCGTTGTTACACCCAACTATCTGGAGGCAAGACTATTGGTAGAGCATGGTCGTATCGCTGAACCATCGGTCTCCGAAATAGAGTTAGACTTATCTGAGGTTGAGCATGTTGGGCGGCGCCTACTTGCAATGATCGATGCCGAGCACGCAGCAATTACACTGGCCGGAGATGGTGTATTTCTAATGAACCGACAGGGTATAACACAGCATATATCAACTCATCCAATAATAAAAGCCAATGATGTCGGTGCTGGCGATTCGTTTGCGGCAGCTATGGCATTAGCACTTGCAGCTGGTGGAAGCATCGAAGAATCTGCGCAAATTGCTGTTGATGCGGCAAGTATTGCCATTACCAAACGCTGGACAGCAGTGGTGAACTATCAAGAACTACTACAAAAAGTGAGTCTCCGAGATAATGCAAGACTCTCGCCTACCTTTTTTACTGAGGCTTGCTCGCCAGAATCTATCTCCCGACTTACTGAGCAGCTTGGCGAAGAGCGGCTACGAGGCAAGACAATTGTATTCACCAACGGCGTCTTCGATATACTGCATGCTGGACATGTACAGTTCCTGCGCCAAGCAAAAGAACTAGGAGATGTACTTATAGTTGGTGTCAATAGTGATCGCAGTACGCAGCGACTTAAGGGGAAGAGACGCCCCATCAATAGCGAACGCGATCGTTTGGCTTTGGTTGCTGCGCTTGATCCGGTTGATCATGTTGTGCTCTTTGATGAGGATACTCCTATCGAACTGATACGTGCCTTGCACCCCGATATCCATGCAAAAGGTGGCGACTATACTGATGAATTCTTGCCGGAAGCAGAATCAGTGCGTGAGGTCGGTGGTCGTGTCGTGATCCTTCCACTCGCTGGCAGTCTTAGTACAACGAGCGTGATTAAACGGATTATTTCCCTGGCATTTGAGGAAAGGATAGAGATTAAGTAATGATTGACGAACGATGGCATTCAGCACAGCGAATCCTGGCTATTCGGCTTGATAATCTTGGAGATGTGCTGGTGACGACTCCGGCTATCCATGCAATTAAAGCCTCACTACCCACCATCGAACTATCCTTGTTGACAAGCCCTGTAGGAGCACAAGTTGCCAGGCTCAATCCTGATATTGATGAAGTAATCGTGTATGAAGCGCCCTGGATGGACCCGTGGCATAGGCTACCACAAAATAGTAAGAGGGAACAGCAGATGATTGCGATGATAAAGGAGCGGCAATTTGATGGTGCAATCATCTTCACTTCATACCATCAAAGCTCCCTGCCAGCAGCATATCTCTGCTATCTTGCAGATATCCCACTGCGCCTGGCAGCATCGATAGATGGACCGGGTTCCTTATTAACAACACGTCATAAGCATCCAGAACGCATGATGCACGAGGTCGAACGAGGACTCGATCTTGTCAATGCGATTGGTCTCACGACAAGTGCACTTGATCTGGTTTTGAAAGTTCCTATCATGGCTCGGGAAAGCGTTTACGAGTTCCTGTTTGTTCAGAATGTAGATCCCCATCGTCCACTACTGCTGATTCACCCGGGGTGTAGTATGTCTGCGCGTACCTATCCATATGATATGTATAGCCGAGTTCTTGATCTCGTGATCGAACGTTTGGGAGCAACGGTGGTAGTGACAGGAACGAAGGATGAACAAGCCTTGGTAGAGCATGTGCTTGACAAGGTGCATGAGCATAATCGCAGAGCAACAATTGCTTGCGCAGGAACGCTACCATTTCCAGATTTCTGTGCTCTGATCGAAGCTGCTGATCTCATGATTACGAATAATACCGGACCTATGCATATTGCAGCAGCGGTCAAGACTCCAGTTGTTGCGCTATTTGCCCTAACAAATCCACCAGAGCAATGGGGACCCTGGCAAGTGCCTCATAGACAGCTTTATCATGATGTATCCTGCCGGATTTGCTACAACCGAATCTGCCCTTATAACCATGAATGCTTGCGCCTGGTTACACCGGAGATGGTCGCAGATGCCACTACAGAGTTGCTGATTGAGACAGTACCAGGAGTGATCGACATTTCAGGCAAATATCGAGAAGTAAGTGGACGTTTGCCACCTGGGCTAGACGATGCTCACGTCTCCACATTGCTCCATGCTACATCTGCATCTACAAAAACAAACAATCAGGTAAACGGTAAGAAGGTGCTCCGATGAGCAAGTGGTTAACTGCACACAATATTCTGGCGATTCGCCTGGATAATATTGGCGATGTCATTATGCTTGGGCCTGCATTGCGCGCAGTTAAAGAAACCTTGCTTGATGCGCGACTGACACTGCTTGCCAGCCCTGCTGGGTCGACTGCCGCACCATTATTGCCATGGATTGATGATGTGATCATCTACCGTGCACCCTGGCAAGATGTTGGCGGTAATATGCCTTTTGATCCAGGACGCGAACTGCAGTTCATAAAGATGTTGTCAGAACGTAAATTTGATGCTGTGCTCATTTTCACCTCTTTCAGTCAGACACCCCATGTTCCTGGCTACGTCTGTTACCTGGCAGGCATACCCCTACGCGCAGGAGAATCGAAAGAGTTTAGTGGCGGAATCTTAACAACTGAGTTACATAGCGCTCCTGACGAACTCCATCAGGTGGAAAGAAATCTACGCCTCGTTGAGCACCTGGGATTTGTTGTCAGAGATCGGCAACTCAGAATCAATATCTCTGAGGAGGCCAGAGCGGCTGTTCCGACGTTACTCGCTCGTACGGAGCTTAACCTACATGACCCATTTATCATCATCCATCCCGGGGCGAGCGCGCAAGCGCGTCGCTATCCAGTCGACCGCTTTGGGACTCTTGCTCGATTATTGACCAGGAGAGGGTGGCCAGTGCTCATTACGGGAGTTGAGCGAGAGGCCGCATTGATCGAAGAGATACTTGAGCATGCTCCTACAGCTCATAGCATTATAGGGACGACAACGTTAGCTGAGTACTCGGCACTGATTGAACAGGCTGCACTGGTGATCTGTAATGATTCCCTTCCAATGCATCTTGCTGATGCATTGAGAACACCAGAGATAGTCCTATTTTCAGGAACGGATTATGAGGCGCAATGGCAACCTCGGGCCACACGTTCCAGGTTGTTACGTCGTAAGACGGCATGCCATCCTTGCTATCTTTTTGAGTGTCCTATTGGGCTGCCATGTCTAGATATTGCGCCTGAAGAGGTGGTTGAAGAAGTTGAAGCACTTCTGGAGGATACCTGGACTGTCAAAATGGCAGATCACTCGTTTAGAGCGGGAGAATACTGGAGATTCGTATGAGAGAAGTAACATGTCATTCCCGGCGAATCGCTATTTTCCGTGCCCTTCAACTTGGCGATCTTTTACAGGCAATACCGGCTTTGAGAGCGATTAGAACAGGCTTTCCCGAGGCAGAAATTACACTTATTGGGCTGCCCTGGGCGAAATCCTTCATCCAGCGTTTTCACCACTACGTTGATCGGTTTGTTGAGTTTGTTGGCTTCCCGGGTATTGCCGAGATAGAAGTGATACCCGAGCGAATCGCTGGCTTCATTGAGGAACAGCGAGTTTATGGCTACGACCTTGCCATTCAAATGCATGGAAGCGGTAGAACAAGCAATCGCTTCATTCTTGCGCTTGGCGCAAAAATGACAATAGGTTACTACAAGGGCATATGTCCTGAAGAACTGACACTGAGAACGCCTTATCCGGACGATCAGCCCGAGGTATACCGTAATCTAGGCCTTGCGAAATTGCTTGGCTGTCAAGATTGTGATCCCAGATTGGAATTTCCGCTATGTCATCAAGATCGTATCGAAGCTGCCACACTTCTTAGCAGATTGCCTCGTCTAGATCGACCATGGATTGGACTTCATGCTGGTGCTCGGCCACCATCCCGCCGCTGGCCTGCTGAGTACTTTGCTTCGATCGCTGATGAGCTTACACAGAGATTCAATGCGCAGATCATTTTGACTGGAAGTGCTGATGAAAAGGTAGTTGTTCAGGCAGTGGAAACACAAATGAAGACACGGCCATTGAATCTGGCAGGAGAAACCTCTCTTGGAGACCTGGCTGCTCTGATTAGTGAACTGGATCTATTTGTGTGTAATGATACCGGCCCGGCCCACATTGCAAATGCCCTTGGCACTCCAAGTATTACGATCTTCGGCCCAGCAGATTATCGACGCTGGGCGCCACTTGACCAGGTACGTCATCCAATTGTGCGGCGTTCGGTTGAATGTAGTCCTTGCAGCTACTGGGATTGTCCGATCGACCATCGCTGTTTGCGCTGGATTCACCCCGAAATGGTCATGACTGTTGCCGAACGGCTACTGGTAGGAGGGAGAGTTTCATGCGCCGTCTAAACATTCTCACCTGGCATATTCACGGTAGCTATCTGAATACCCTTGCTCGTATTGATCACAATTGGTATCTGCCCATCAAGCCTGGACGCCCTGAAGGGTACGGTGGTCGTGGTCCAACCTTTAACCTGCCTGATTATGTATATGAGGTACCAGCCGAGCTGGTACGTGATCTGAAACTGGATCTCGTTATCTACCAGTCACCAAAAAACTACTTAGAGGATCAGTTTGAGCTTTTGACTGATGAGCAACGCAGTTTACCGAAAATTTACCTGGAACACAACACGCCTAAGCCCAATGCAGTCGATACTCGCCATCCTGTCGATGATCCTAATGTGCTCCTGGTTCATGTGACTCATTACAACAGGCTCATGTGGGACAATGGGCAGACCCCAACAGTGGTGATTGAACATAGCGTTGCGATTGGTCCTTCTATCAGATACAAAGGCAGGCGTGAATCTGGTATTACAGTTGTCAACGGGATGCAAAAGCGACCACGTATCGCAGGCTATGATATCTTACTTCATACACAGCAAAAGATACCTCTTGATTGCGTAGGCATGGAGACCGAAGCGTTCGGCGGTCTTGGCGATATCCCATACCGGGAGCTGCATCGCCTCCTCGCAGATTACCGTTTCCTGTTCAGTCCAATTCGCTATACAAGTTTGCCATTAGCTGTGATCGAGGCAATGACCATTGGAATGCCGATTGTGGCCCTTGCAACGACTGAACTTCCGACTGTCGTTTTGAATGGCGAAACAGGCTATGTTTCCTGTGATATTGACACATTGATCGAACATATGCGCTTCCTGCTCTCTGACTACGAGGAAGCCTCCAGAATGGGTAGAAATGCACGTGCTGTTGCCCAGCAACGTTTCGGACTGGATCGCTTCATCAACGACTGGAACAGGGCATTCGCGCTTGTAACCCGACCTGTACAAACGTATTGAGTCATGCTCAGCAAGGCTTTGAGAGGTATTACATTTATGGATCGACCAACACGGATTGCGTTTCTAAGTGAACATGCCAGTCCCCTCGCCACATTAGGTGGTGCAGATGCAGGTGGGCAAAATATCTATGTAGGCGAGGTCAGTCGGAATCTTGGGCGTTGCGGCTTTGCTATTGATGTGTTTACGCGTCGCGATAATCCTGACGTGCCAGAGATTGTCGAATGGTCAACAGGAGTACGAGTCGTAAATCTGTTAGCAGGACCCGTTCAGCCTCGACCAAAGGATGAACTTTGGCTGTACATGTCAGAGTTTCGCGACTCCTTACTGCGTTTTATGGAGCATGATGAAACGCACTATGACCTGGTACATGGCAACTTCTGGATGTCTGGATGGGTTGCAACTGAGTTACGTCGTCGGCTCGGTATCCCCGTTATACAAATTTTTCACGCCATGGGGAAGACGAAGCGTCGTCATCAGAAAAAGGTTGACACCAGCCCAGGAGATCGAATCAAAACCGAAATAGATATAATCCGCCAGGTTGATAGAATTATTGCTCAGTGCCCTAATGAGCGGTCTGAACTTATCAAAGACTACGGAGCCAATCCGGATAAGATTGTCCTTATTCCTTCGGCAGTTAATACCAGGATATTCAAGCCAGTTGATCGTGATGCGGCCAGGCGGCGTATTGGCCTGGATATAAACGATAAGGTTATAGTCTATGTGGGTCGCATGCTACCCAGAAAAGACATTCGCAACGTTATCCATGCTCTCGCAATACTTCTGAGGAATAGCGAAAAAAGCGAGGGATCGCCTCCCACGTCGCTTAGATTAATGGTTGTTGGGGGAGAAAGTATGGAGCCTAATCCTATAGCCACTCCTGAAATCGGTGAGTTGCAGAAACTGGCGGCAGAGCTGGGTGTCGCAGAACACATCCATTTTATCGGCAAGAGGCAGCCTGAGGAACTGCGTTACTACTATTGCGCAGGCGATATCGCTGTGACGACTCCGTGGTACGAACCATTTGGATTGACTCCTCTCGAAGCAATGGCATGTGGTAGGCCTGTTATCGGATCGGCTGTTGGTGGTATCACATACACGATCAAAGATGGCGAAACAGGATTCCTTGTACCTCCTCGTGATCCTGAGACATTAGCTGTCCGCTTACAGCAACTGCTCAGTCAACCGGAATTAAGTACGCAAATGGGTCTGGCTGCACGAAAACGAGTTGAGCGAGAATTTACCTGGTCAATTACGGTAATGCGTACTGGCGCTCTGTATGAAACGCTCCTTGCTGAGCGGATGCATGAGACTTTGCCAATAGAGACAAGTTCAATAGTATCTTTTCCCAAAGTATCAGATAACAATTCCTAGAAGGTGTAGATTTTGGCACTCGTTGATGTGCTTATTCCAACTTGCTATCGCAAGACAGGTCTGGCAATTGTTCTAACAAGCCTGCTAAACCAAACCTTTACTGACTTTGATGTATTCATCTCGGATCAGACCGGTGATGGTGATACCTACCTCGAGAGTATTGAGATTCAGACGCTTGTCCAAGCGCTTAAATGGCACGGTCATCAGATAATGCTTCATCGCCACCTGCCACAACGTGGAATGGCAGAGCAGCGTAATTTTCTTGTAGAGAAGAGCCGAGCGCCTTATGTTCACTTTCTCGACGATGATGTCCTGCTTGATCCACCAGTGATGGAACGTATGCTCCGTGTGCTTCAAGCTGAAAGATGCGGTTTTGTTGGTTGTGCTGCCACAGGCCTTGGTTACCTCAAAGAGGTACGATCGCACCAACAACATATTGAACTCTGGACAGGACCTGTTCAGCCTGAACCATTCGAGCCGGATTCAATTCCATGGGATCGGCACATGGTCAACAATGCGGCCAATCCACTTCACCTGGAGCAGCGATTTGTGAAGGGTGGTGGATTAGTGCGCTACAAGGTTGCATGGGTCGGTGGTGCAAATATTCTTTATGACCGTGCTAAGTTACTTGATGTTGGGGGATTTTCCTGGTGGCATCGATTACCACCTGTACATGCCGGAGAAGAAGTTGTTGTACAGTTCTTGCTTATAAGAAAGTATGGCGGATGCGGTATCTTGCCAAGCGGTACCTATCATCTTGGTTTGCCAACTAATGTTGATGACAGAAGATGTAATGCAGTCAAACTTTTCGGCGAACTCATACAGGAATTTAATGTGTACCCTGTCAAACCCATCGAACCAAGACCAGAGCAGATCTCTGTCCCTGGTAGATAAACATGCAAGGAGTACTGGATGAATATTGATAGATTGAAAGGAAAGGTTGTCCTCGTTACAGGAGCAGGAAGTGGTCTCGGAGAGGCTACTGCACATGCATTCGCTTCCGCTGGCTGTTCTGTGGTGTGTATTGACATTAATGGAACAGAAGCTCAACGGGTGTGTAAGAATTTAATCTCACAAGATGTTATGAGTGTTGCGGTGCAGTGTGATGTTGGTGACGCTACAGCTGTTGTCCATACTGTACAGATGGTTCATAAACAGTTCAAACAACTGGATATTATAGTGAACTGTGCTGCAATCGACTATACGCTCTCATTGGACGAGATGACTGTAGAGCAATGGGATCGGGTAATGAATGTCAATCTAAAAGGGCCATTCTTGTTTGCTAAGGCAGCATTGCCGATAATGCGACAGCAACATTCTGGTCATATTATCAACATTGCTTCAACTGCTGCGACCCGCGCATGGGCTAACGCTTCGGCCTATCACGCTTCAAAATGGGGTCTCATGGGTTTCAGCCGTGGTCTTGGAGTCGAAGGACGATGCGACGGCATTCGCGTAACGACAATCATCCCTGGAGGGATGCGCACCCACTTCTTTGATAGATTCGTCGAGCAGGGCATTCCAATGCCTGAAGAAAGAAATCTACAAGAACCAGCGAATGTAGCAGATGTGATCGTGTTTGCAGCCCAGGTCCCTCCCGAATCGGCGCTCCAGGAAGTAATTATTACACCGCTGACGGAGACGAGTTGGCCATAACATTGAGATTTATGATGAACCTCACATCCGTCAACAAGTGAGAGGAGAATAATGATGTATGACGAAATTGAACATTACTGGCATGAACTTGCTTCTACAATACAAGCAATGCCATTTGACATGCTTACTAAAGCGGCTGAGTTACTTCTAGACTGTTATCGACGCGGCAGCACTGTCTTCATGCTTGGGAATGGTGGAAGTGCTGCAACAGCTTCTCACTTTGCTTGTGATCTTGCGAAAGGTACACAAGTAATAGGACTGCCTGCTTTCCGTGTGATCTCGTTGAGCGACAATGTGCCGCTGATGTCTGCCTGGGCAAACGATACAAACTATGAACGTATCTTCGCTGAGCAGCTAGCAACCCTGATACGTCCTGATGATATTGTAATCGCGATTAGCGCAAGTGGTAATTCCCCCAATATCCTTGCAGCGGCCAGGATGGCACAACAATCAGGCGCAATAACCCTCGCATTGACCGGCCAGGATGGTGGTAAACTCTCCCGTTTGGCTGATTTCACAATCTATGTCCCCTCCCAATCAATCGAGCAAGTTGAGGACGCTCATCTTGTCATCGCGCATAGTCTCTGTGTTGTTCTCCGTGAGCAGCTACGTACTGAGGCAGTGCTACGTGAAGTGGACTGCTCCGTTCTTAAAAAGAGCATCGACCAACGCGTAATGGCTGATCTCCCATAGCCATCGCTTCTAAACAGCTTGATTGCATGTAGTGACTGCGACAAAATGAACGACTAAAGAGAGCCTTTTTGCTACTGTATCCTGTTAAGCTGATAACCACGTGTAATAAAAAGATAAGCAATATACTAAACAAGGAGATTAATATTGATGGTTATTACGCTGGGAGATTTGATCATCTGGTTAATTATTGCAGCCCTGGTTGGCTTTATTGGTGAACTGTTAGCAAGGCGGCGTACACCTTTTGGTATATTAGGAGCGATCATTGTAGGGTTTATAGCTATCTTCCTGGTTGTCGGTGTACTACACTGGCATATTATTGGTGAACCCTACTTGAACGGTGTGCCATTAATCACCTCTATCCTTGCTGCTGCGGTATTGGTAGCTATATGGAGCGCCTTTGCATATCGTCATGCATACGGTTATTATTCGCGCTACTATTATCGGCGAGGTGGATATGTACGCCGACCTCGTCGATATCGCTGGTTTTAAAACATAGGTATTAAGGAGGAGATTTAAATGTTACATTTCCTGGCTCAACAGAGTATTCTGGCAGATGGCATTTCTATTCGCATTGGGGATAATGTCTGGTCTTTCAGCCTGAACTTTATCATTTACCTGATCATAGCAGCGATTGTAGGTTTCGTTGCAGAATCTATTGTAGGGTGGCGACTCCCGTTTGGTTTCATTGGAGCGATCATCGCAGCCCTAATAGGGATCTGGCTGATGACTCAGGTCATTATCCTCACCGGAATCGGGGATATCAATGTTTATGGTGTTCCCATCATAAGAGCACTGATCGGCGCGATAATTTTTGTAGCACTTTGGCATCTATTAACCTATCGAACATGGTATCGCCGTCGTCGTTACTATTACCGCCGGTACTAAGTTACCAGCAGGGGTTCCAAGGGGCCTGCCAAGGCCCCTTGGAACCCCTGCTGAATCAACCTTTCATAATGTAGCCTACTCCACGTATGGTTTGGATATAGCGAGGGGAGCTGGGTGAATCTTCAATCTTCTCCCGTAAATATCGTACATAAACTTCAATGATGTTGGTTTCACCAAGAAAATCATATCCCCAGACCTGGTTGAGAATCGTTTGACGATCCAATGCCTGTCCCACATGACTCATAAATAAGTGAAGTAGATTATACTCCGTCACTGTTAAATCGATCTGTTGACCCGCACGTGTAACTTCGTGGGTAGCCATATTGAGTTCTATATCGCCAACCGTGAGTACCTGTGGATTTTCTGCCGTAGCGCCGTGATTTAGACGACGGAGGATGGCTCGAATACGAGCAACCAATTCTTCGAAACTGAAAGGTTTTGTTAGATAATCATCTGCACCTGTATTCAAACCCTCAACTCGACTGTCGACTTCGTCCTTTGCCGTGAGCAATAAAATAGGAATATCTAATGTTGTAGGGTTCGAGCGAAGAAGGCGGCAGACTTCCAACCCGTCCATATCAGGTAGCATCCAGTCAAGAATAATAAAAACAGGATTTGTCCGTTGCGCAGCAGCTATCCCCTCCTCACCATCACTCGCGGCTACTACTTCAAAACCTTCGTATTTGAGACCTAACTTGATGAGATCAACGATACTCTCTTCATCGTCGATAACCAGCACAGGCGCTGGAGTCCGATTTGTTTGCTGCATTTGAGAATTCTGATCCATCTTGTGCCTCCTACTCTATATTATTAGCGGTACTACATTATAGCATGAGTAGTCCAAAGAAGTTGCAAGTATTTTCCAGAATGGTATTCAGGCCCCTTATCCTTAAAATTAGCCTAGAAACGGGTCACCTTCTCTAATATTCGGCTCCTATTTTTAATATAATTTAGAATTATCTTAGAGATATAATTTACGCGCTAAAATACTGTAGAAACACTTGAATATTCTATTGAATCCCGTTAAGCTTGTATTAGGAATGGACACAGAAGAGCTTCATTCACAAGATAAGGATGATAAACAATGCAAATACAAGAATCTAATACCTTACCATCGACAGAGACAACAGATGGCATATTAGCGAACAATTGCCTCCTTGGAGATGAGCTTGCATTTGAAGGCTTGTACAAACGTTATCGTCCAGCGCTGTTCAAATTTATCTTCAATATTTTACGTGATTATGATCTAAGTTGTGATATTTTGCAGCAGGTATTTCTCCAGTTGTACATTTCACTTCCTACACTAAAAACGAACAAGCCGTTTAAAAGTTGGTTATTCCAGGTTGCCCGCAATCGCTGTCTTGATGAACTTAGACGTAAGCGAGTTGTGCGCTTCTCTGAATTGGATACATATAACGAAGAAGACGAGGTTGAAATGTTCACGTTTGTGCAAGATCCTTGTCCTCTACCTGAAGAGATTGCAGAGCGTCATGATGTACAAGATCGCTTACTAAGCGCGATCAAAAGTTTACCCCCAAGATTTCGCTCAGTTGTTTTCTTACGCTATGCCAAGCAATTGACTTTTCCTGAGATTGGAAGGACGCTTGGTATGCCTGAGGCGACGGCGAAAACGTATTTTTCGCGCGCGAAACCTTTACTGCGGGCATCTTTAGCATCATAAGGAGAGAGTAACTACTCAGCAGGGGGTTCCAAGAGCCTTTGCTGTTTCTTTGGAACCCCCTGCTGAGTAGTTACTCTGAGGGAGTCAATTATGCAACACCAAGCATCTGCTATACATGCGGCTATTGATATTGGGAGCAATACTATTGAGGTTCTTATAGCACGTTGTTCCCACGATAACGTGGAGATTATTGAGCATCAGACAACTATGGCGCGTCTTGGAGAGAGCGTGGATGGTAAGAGGGAGATTTCGCGTGATAAATTCAAAATGGCTCTTGATGTGGTGCGTAAGTACCAGAGCCTTGCTAAAAACCGTGGAGCCGAAGAGATTCTCGCACTTGCAACGGAAGCATTACGTGAGGCCCGAAATAGTCAGGATTTTATAGAAGCTGTCAAACGCCAAACAGGCATAGAGGTGCAGCTTATAAGCGGTGACGCTGAGGCTGTACTGGATTTTTTTGGGGCAACCTATAGCCACAGTACACCTTCCAATGTGGAAGTACTCGATGTAGGGGGTGGAAGTACTGAAATTGTATTCGCTAAAAATAGGTCTATCACCTGGTTAACATCAATTCCTATCGGCTCCGGTGCTATACACGATCGTTATCTTCCTTCGGACCCTCCCACACACGAAGAGATGGAGGCTGCTCGCTCCTATCTTGCAAGCCAATTACAAATGATACATACTTCGCAGCCGCCATCCACATTGATCGTCACGGGTTCGAGCGCATCCTCATTACTTAAACTTGCCAAAACTGCATTTAAACTCGACGAGCAGGAAGAGCGACTGACATTTGAAGATCTTGCTCTCTGCGAAGGACTGCTATGCGCTCTTCCATCGAAAGAGATAGCGAAACGATATGAGCAGGACCTGGAACGAGCTCGCATTTTGCCTGCCGGAGGCTTGATTATTCAGGCAGTCATGCAGTACTTGCATCTCGACGAAATACATGTTAGTTCGCATGGCGTGCGGGAAGGAGCGCTCCTTGCCTACACACGCTATGGGCAACACTGGTTGGAGGAGGTCAATAGCATCGCATCAAAACGGGGAGCATCTGAGGCGGATCGGAATAATCAAAATATGCAAGAAGTGCAACAGCAGCCATTTGCTGAGTTTGGACGAGAGATCTTGCCAAAGTATGCGAAAAAATTCTTGAAATGGCCCGATGATGTCCGTAAGCAGGAAGATATAGAGGCTGTGCATAAGATGCGTGTAGCTTCTCGTCGCTTGCGCGCTACGTTAGATGCATTCGAGCTGTGTGCCGATCCTAAATCATTTAAGAAGATCAATACTCGTGTGAGAAAGCTGGCGGATGCTCTAGGGACTGTACGTGATACAGATGTGATGATTTCGGGCTTGAGTAGCTATATGCAAGAAATGGCAAGTGAAGAACAGGCAGGAGTGCAATGGCTAATCGATCGACTTAATAACTACCACCAAGAAGAAGAGCAAGCACTGGATACAGAACTTCAGAAACTGGATGAAGATGCTATCCAACAGCAAGTAAATAACTGTATTCCGAAAGGAGCAGCACATAATGGCAAAAGCTAAATCACTGACCGGGCTGGATCCGAACGCTCCTACAGGACAGAATGCGTGCTATATCGCTCGTATACGTTTGGATGAAATGTATAGCTGGGCAGCAGATGTTGATAATCCTTACGAAGTACTCGGATTGCATAATTTGCGAATTGCTGCCAAACGGTTACGTTACACACTAGAAATCTTTGAAGATGTCCTACCATCTCCTTGCCATGTTATAGTGAATGAACTGGCGCAGATACAGGATGAGCTTGGCGCACTACATGATAGTGATGTAATGATTGCCTTGCTTCGTTTATGCATGGGAGGTGAAGATGCTGGAATGGCCTACGAACTGGCACTGGTAAAGGCTGGAAATCAGAAAGGCGTAGGCAAGTTACTCCTAAAACCCTCTCTAGTAGCCAAGGTGCTTGATCCAGATGTTGCTCCCACTGCTGAGCAGCGTTATGGACTTGAGCAATTATTGCGTAGGCAGTTGCAGTTACGTGAAGAGCATTACCAGGCGTTTCGCCAGCATTGGTACCAGTTGCAGGCTCGTGACTTCCGCCGTGAGATTCTGGATATGTTGGAGTGAGTAGCCTATCTTGGTTCTTCTTCCTCAAGCAACTGATTGAGTGTTTTCACTGATTCATGTGGATCAACAGTTTTCTTCAGTGCCTCGACCTCTGGATCAGTACTTTCCGCGTTATCAGGATGGACACATCGCAGTTCATCAACCATCGTAATCAGTTTGCTCATCTTCTGATCCAGGATCAGACTGACCTGTAGATCGAGTTGCGTGCGTCGTTCTGTCATCACGTCTTCCCGGTTTTGTGTAATCAGGATCATCGTTGCCTGTAGTAGTGCGCCAAGTGAAAGCACTCCTTGTAGCCATATGAAAGGTGGCGGGTCGAAGCTCGGCAAACCCAATTTTATCAGCAGCATATTGACTATAATCCACAGTGACACAAAAACGAGGATAATGAATAGGAATCTGGGTCGACCCAGGAAATCGGTCATGTCCTCTATCGTACGTTGTTGTGTGCTTACCTTATTTTCTGCGTGTTTGTACAGTTCTGCTACTGTCTGTATGTTCTCGTCAATCGGATCAGCCTCTTTGCCGTCCTTTTGTGTTTGTTGCTTAAAAGATATCTCGCTCATCAGGCTATTAACCTGTGGATTGTGTCAAGAAGCTTTGGCATGTCAAATGGTTTCCTTATATACATCAAGTGGCGTTGATTGATCTCTCGTAGAGGTGCGTTTGCACTGAGCATAATAGCAGGAACTTCTTCTAACCCTTCTGTATTATGCAGCCGATCGTAGAGTTCTATACCTTGTATGAAAGGCAGCCAGTAATCAAGAATCAACAATTGTGGTTTGATATTCTTGACGAGTTCAAGTGCTACTAATGCATCCGGTACCGAGCATATGTAATAGGGAGTCTCTTGTTTAATCATCTGAATGAGCAACTCAGAAATGATAGAATCATCCTCGACGAGTAGGATAGTTTTCATTGGGTTTTTTAGATTTTCTAAGTATTGATCGTTCTCATTAGACATTGCGCACTCCGTTACATTAGGTAGATTACAGTTCAGCAATCTATTTCGATATGTCATTCTTATTTTTCTCACGTCCTGGATAAAAGCAAAGTTTCAGATGAGATTAGTAGCCATTTTACTCCTTAAGCATATTGTCAATCGCTTCAAGAAGCTTGAACATGTCAAACGGCTTCCTTATATACATAATTTGTCGTTGATTGATCTCACGTAGCGGTGCGTGAACGCTAAGCATAATGGTAGGGATCTGCTCTAAACCTTGAGTGTTGTGCAGCCGATCATACAGTTCAATACCGTGTGTGGTAGGCAGCCAGTAATCCAAAATCAAGAGCTCAGGTTTGATATTTTTAACAAGGTCTAGCGCTTGAGGCCCATCAGGAACCGCGAAGACTTGATAATGGGTCTCTTGCGAAATCATTTGAACAAGTAATTCAGCTATAGTAGTATCATCCTCGACAAGAAGGATGGTTTTAGTAGAGGTTTGTATGTTCTCAAAGAGTTGATCGCGCTCATCAGTCATTACGTACCAGGGCACATCTAGGCGAAAATTTGTGAAACGATATGTGTCAAAGACGACTCTGTCTACTCATCTCACGTACTGATAAGAAGCATAGTTTCATGAAACGGCCCAAGAGTAAGCTCCATGGAATACATAAAGAGGACGGTCTTGATTTATAGAGCCAGATATGGTTATATGCGAGGAGGTATCAATCTTGGCGAGCCATTGAGGGTTGGTGTAGTTGCGGTAGATAGCAAAATTAGAGTCGAACACGCCGTAGTGTTAGAGGAAACGATGGATAAACTCGAAAATCAACACAAGCCCGAAGAAGTACCCGATTTCGCATCTAAGCCGTATAAACAGTTTCCAGAAAAAGGCGCTCAAAGAAACGGTCAAAAGGATGGGGATACCCAGCTGCAGTCTGAACAGCGATGGAAACGCCTGGCTCATGGGTTAAGAGCCTCTACGTTCACGCCTGAATGGCTTCCTGCTCCCTGGAATCATCCTATATCAAGTTATATTTTTGCGATTCTCATTCCTTTGATGTCGATCATCCTGGCGTTACTATTGAAGCATATATTTCTCACGTTTGTCTTTCCAGGTGTGCTCATTATCATGTCAATATTGGTTGTGGCATTCCTCTGGGGCACTGGTCCAGGGTTACTTGCAACTCTATGGGGAACGATCCTATTTAATATTAGCGTCATATCACCCCAGTATTCCTTGAGCTTAAGTTCATTTCAGGATGCTTTCGAAACGTGCTTTCTTCTGGTTATAGGCATAATCATTAGCCTGGTGGTGAGTCGGATTGAGCACGCACGTTCTGAGGCTGTAGCTGCCCAGAGTGAAATTGAGAAACTAGTTACACAATTAGAGGCAGAGAAGGAGGCTCTACTTCAGGCGCAGCAACTGGCTATAAAGCGAGCTAGTGAAATCGAAGCCATCTTTGAAGCAATGGCAGATGGTGTCTATGTCTATGATTCGCAGGGTCACCTGACGCGTACAAATTCCGCAGCTCAGAACTTCAGCCCGTTATTTAGGCAATCGGAGTACCTGGCACGTCCGTTTCCCGAACGCATCTCATCTCTTCAAGCGCGTGACGGGAATAGGCAGCCGCTTGAATATTCGAACCTACCGCTTACACGGGTCTTACGAGGTGAAATGATGACAGGCTCGGACACAGCGGATACTATCTTGCTACACGAGAACGGAACTGACATTTTACTGAATATAAGTGGAGTGCCCGTGCGGGACGAAGAGGGTCGGATTCAGGGAGCGGTCATCGTGTCGCGTGACATAACTGGGCGACGAAAATTGGAACTGCGTACACGCGAAGCTCTTGATGCATTGGTGGCAATGACACAGGTAATTGGGCAAGGTTTTGAAAATACAGATGGCAACGAAGACGAAACCCGCGAGCAGACGAAACTTACTACACGAGAGATCGCGAGACGCATGGCGGAGTTGACACGCCGTTTTCTAGGCTGCCAACGTTTGTCTATCTCGATCATTGAACCTGATACCGAGATGATACGTCCACTCGCGGTAGTTGGTCTTTCTCAAGAACAGGAGCAACAATGGTGGAAAGAGCAACAGGAAAGTCGGCTTGTAGATAGTCCCGATCAATCCATTATTCAACGTCTACAGGCAAATGAGGTTGTGTTGTTTGATATGACACAGCCACCCTGGAATTCCTACCCTAACCCCTACGCAATTCGTATTATGCTGATTGCCCCTATGAGTACCAGGGATCGCCTCGTCGGTCTCTTGAGCCTGGACTATGGTGGCGCAGAGCATCTATACACTTCTGAAGAGCTTGAACTTGCCGGAGCAGCTGCGAACCTGACCGCTACTATATTTGAGCGTGATCAATTGCTTCGCCAGCAAACAGAGTTGCTCGCTAGCAATCAACAGATGGCCGAGCTCATCGCGTTGGCCCACGATGCTATTATCATACGTACCCAGGCAAACGCCATCACCTTCTGGAACCAGGGTGCAGAGCGCCTCTATGGTTGGACAGAGCAAGAGACTTTAGGGCAAGTATCCCATGAATTACTCCAGACACACTTTCCCCATTCACTTGAGGTAACCAATAATCTACTTGCACTGCATAGGCAATGGGAAGGACAGCTCACTCATTCACGTCGAGACGGAACGCAGGTGATTGTTGAAAGCCGACAGGTGCTCTTGCAAGATGAATCAGGCCAGCCTACCGCGATTCTAGAAATAAACCGTGACATTACCGAACGCGAACGAATGCAGCGCGAAAGAGAAGAAGCACATTCAAATGAGCTGGCTTTGCGCGAATCTAATCGACGCATGGATGAGTTTCTTGGCATTGTCAGCCATGAACTAAGAACCCCATTGACCACAATCAAAGGGAATATCCAGTTGGCCAGGCTCCGTCTTCGAACTAGCTTACGGGAAGTGCCAGCGAACAAAGATGTCTTAAGGAGTATGTTGGAAGAGGTACAGATGATGCTCGAACGCGCGGAACGGCAGACGAATGTCCAGAACCGCATGGTTAGCGACTTACTGGATATCTCACGCTTGCAGGCAGATAAACTAGAGTTGCGTCTGGTACCCTGCGATCTTGCTACCATTGTCCATGAAATGGTCGAAGATCAGCGCAGTACCACTCTTAAACGTGCTATTTATTTGGAGATGCCTGAAGGAGAAACCGCACCAGTCAATGCTGATCCTGAGCGCGTTGGCCAGGTTCTCAACAACTTCTTGTCCAACGCGTTGAAGTACTCACAAGAAGGTCGTCCTGTGGTTGTTCAATTGAAGAAGGAGGAAAACATGGTGCGTGTCTTAGTACAGGATGAAGGACCGGGGCTTACTCCTTCCGAGCAAGAGCAGGTCTGGGAACGCTTTTACCAGGTGGAGGGGATACAGAGACAGCGAGGTTCCAGCGTGGGTTTGGGTTTAGGGCTGTATATCTGCCGGGCAATCATTGAGCAACATCAGGGCCAGATTGGTGTTGAGAGTACAAAAGGAGAAGGATCGACGTTCTGGTTTACACTTCCACTAACTGATCCCGATGACTAATAAGCTATAGTATCAAGGAATGGCTTCCTTTTTTGTTTAGCCAAGCTGTTTTCTGAAATCTGATAAAATTCATCACTCCAGCCAATGCTGCAATACCCAATGCTACCATGACTGGCATGTAAACAAGCCTGTAATACATAGTCCAATCAATGGAGGGGTTGCCTGGTCCTGGATTAAAAAAGTAGCTAAGTAAAGCAGTCGTAGTAAAGTACCACACAGCAATAATTGCCAAACCTCTACCTACAAACCCCGTGTGTGACCATAATGAGCCTACTAACATTGGCACCCAGAGTAGCAAGATGGTCGTATACCAGGGAAATACATGCGATGAGATCGAGAGAATTACGCCAAATAGTAGGAGTGCGCCTGCCTCAATCCTTATGCGATTGCGCCAACGGAACGCGTAGACGATCACCGAAGTAGTGCCAATCATGAATACATCAACGAGATGTTCAAGCGTGATTGTCTTTGTGAGTGGTAGGTGTAAACGATCGCCCAACCAATGCACGATTTGCTGAGTGACCCCAGCATTCTGGCCCTGCTCGCTGGCATAGGCAGCAAAAAACCCGAATGCTTGTCCATGTCCCAAAATAAGATAAGGCACATAACCAATGATGATAGTTGCAAAACAACTCCCAAGCAAGGGAACGTAATGGTATCTGATGCGTTGCATGACTGGGACATCCTTGTCATCCTCGACAGGTAGAATAACAACCAGTAACAGAATTGGATAAATTTTGGTCAGAGTTGCCAGTCCGATTAGAAAACCAGTCAACATATACCCACGCACACTGTGATTGGAAGCAGCAAGAATAGCGAGAATGGTAAACGTCAGAGTGATAACATCCACATGCCCCTGTATAGCAAATTCAATTATGGGCAATGGGCACCAGGCGTAGAGTATGACGCGGCGTTGATCGAGTCCTTTCCTCCCGAGCAAAACAATCAGCGCGACGCAGGTCACCATGTCAAAAGTAACAAAGAGTCCTTTTAGGAAATAGAGGTTGGCTGGAGCAAGTAGATAGCTCAGGAGGTAAACTGCCTGTGCTCCAGGTGGATAAATGGTGGGGACGTCACGAAAGCGACTGTTTGTATACAGGATTGTGTTTTGCAGTGCCGCCAGGACTTTAGATCCGGGAGCATATACGTAAGGACTGAAGCCGTTCAAGGTTACCCGTGCATCCCAAAGATACCTCCAGGAATCATGCGACAGGCCTGGTGGAAGTGGGAGAAGCATTACGCGTAGTATGAATGCCCCAAGCACAATAATTCCTAACTCGATCCAGCGCCATTTCCCCGCGAGCGGTTTCGTTGTCAGTACGAAGGCGCAGGCCGCGAAATACGGGAGAAAACTAATCATCCAGACATGCAAAAATGGAGCGATACGATCATCACTCTGAGGCACTGCGTTAAAGAGCAGAATATAAGCGATAACCGAGAATGAGAAAAGTGAGCAAAGCGTAACAATACGCCACCAGGGACGCTTAACAGTCCCTGGCTTATCAGCTATCTGTATTACTTCGGGTACTTGCAATTTAGACATTGATCTTCTTAATAGCTCCAGTTGATGCCACATTGCGAACAATGCCTGGCAGGATGGTCACTCTTGAAATCGCGGCGAAATGCTTCATATCGATCACCGCGCCAGATAGCCTCTATTGGTTCATGGAAGACATTCCCCAACACACGCTCTTCTTGATACTCCCTGGCACTCTTGTGTCCAAAAGGAGCAAAACAACACGAGAGTAGATTTCCGCTCGAAGTGATGTAGGTTAGGGTGTACGGACGCTGACAACCAGACCAGGGTCGATCACCAAAATCTCGTATCAAGCTCTCCATTGGGGTAGCGGAGCCTGCCGCACTGAAGGCAATACCCAGTCGCTTGCACGACTCCTCACATCGGCGCACGAGTTCAAGTTCCTCGCGGGTGGAACGACGAAATAGCGCCTGTTTCGAGTGTGCAAACCCTTGCTCGAAGTAAACAAAACGCTGCAAATGGATCTCACGAATTCCATGCTCATACGCTAAATCAATGAGACCTGGTAACTCGTGTAGATTTTCCTTCATAGCTGTGAACCAGAGCGATATAGCTGGTTTGGGCGCGATCAATCTGGCCCCTACCTGCTGTTCTTGCTGCATAGCAAGAAAGGCGCGGACGTTGCGCCAAATCTTATCAAATGCGTCCACGCCTCGCACCTGGGTATAGGTATCACGTGTTGCGCCATCCATCGAGAGGCGGTATTCGTCAAGTCCTGCATCGATCAGTTCCTGGCCTCGCTTCGCATTGAGTAAAATGCCATTAGAATTGAAGAGCACATAGGTTCCACACGCTTTGAGATAACGAATCATGCGCGGCAGCTCTTTGTTGAGCAATGGTTCACCCAAACCGTGCAACACAACACGTTCCAATATTGGAAACTGATCCACAATAAAACGGAAATTATCGAAGCTCAGGTCACGGTCGTCCTCACGTGAGAGTAGCGTGCGTGGGCACTGCTGACATAGTTCGTTACATCTGCTGGTCGGTTCAATATAAATTGAGCGCGGCAGCGTGGTTATTGTTGTAATAGTCATATCACACCTCCTGATTTTTGCGTAGGCAAAAATAGACGCGGTAGCGTCGTTGGAGGTGTGGCGTAGAAAGCTGATTTATCAGGCTCGTACAATCTCATACTAGCTCCTTTATAGTTGCCAGGTAAGTGGCGGTCTCTGGAGCTAGTGAACTATCTGCCTCCAGCAATTGTGCCAGATGCAACAGGTCAGGCAATTCATCAATATCAAACAAATTCTCCAGGATATGAATCTTCAAGCCCAGACTTTTTGCTAGCTCGATTGTCTTCTGTGCTACTATACTGGTACTCATGGGAATGTCACGGAACACATCATATGGTCTTCGCATTGCGATCAAGTAATATCCGCCATCATCTGCTGGTCCAAGTACAACGTCTGCCTTATTTAGCGCTTTCTGAGCCTGCGCAACGATTTTTGGACTGATTTGAGGCGAATCTGAACTTATAATAATAGTGCTTTGATACCCTCGATCATGCGTCCATCGAAAAACGTGGTGCAAACGAGCACCTAAGTCTATCCCCTGTTGCGGGAAGGCATGCATATGTTCAATAAGAGAGGGAGCAAGAGTTGCTATAAAGGACAGGTAGTCAACTTCGGCAGGGGTATATGCCCAATGTAGGTCGCATGCTTGTCCGGCGAACTTATGAGCCAGATCAGTGAGAAATGCCCGGTAAAGGCGAACAGCCTCTTCATCACCAATCGTTCGCGCTAAACGTGTTTTTGTTGTGCCAACCTGTGGATAACGAGCCATAACGACGAGGGCTGTATCAGGCATGTGTCCTCCGTGCTCCTGTATAGCGTAATGTTGTGCTCAACATATAATAAGCAGCCTTGATACTTCCTCTCATTGTGCCAGCTACTTTTGAGCGGCCATGGCTGCGATGGCGATAATGAATGGGTAACTCAAGAATACGGTAATGTGCTTGAGCCGCTTTCACCAACATTTCGACGGGCCAACCATACGTCATTTCACGCATATCAATCGTTTCCAATAGTGAGCAACGTACAACGCGAAATGATCCGATGTCATGGAGACGCACACCGTACAACAAACGGATCATTCGGCTTACAAGCCAGTTGCCCAAGCGTGCCTGCGCAGGTACTGCTCCCCGTTCAGCCAGTTCACTCACCCTCGAACCGATGACAAAGTCCGCTTTCCCCTCACCGATTGGCCTTAACATCATGGGAAGGTCGGTTGGATCATCACTTCCATCTCCGTCCATAAATATCACTATCTCAGCGCCAAGGCTACAAGCCGTTTTGAAACCCTTCAAACATGCTCTTCCATAGCCTCGCATTGGTTCGGTGGTGACTATCGCTCCAGATTTTTGAGCTACAGTTGCTGTAGCATCTGTACTGCCATTGTCGACCACGATCACCCATTGCGCAAAGTCTTGGGGAAGTTCTGCAAGCAGTTGATAGATTGCTGCTGCTTCATTCAGAGCTGGGATGACGAGAGCAACCTTTTCGGCTACCATAAAGCACAATACTCCTCTACAAAAATACAATCAGTGACTCATTGTCCTCATTTTGGATGTGCCGTACTTTTATCATGATAAAGCCATGAAACTGTTTCCAAGAATAGGACTGGTTTAATGAACAGAGCCTTTCCAGGCAGTTGCTGTTTGGGTGAGGATGCGTAAGGCTGTGAAGCTGCCTTGAGCCTGTCCTTTTTCAAAATCTCCTTCGGTCTGCCCCATTTGGTTAGTGACGTGCGCAAAACAAATGATTTTGTACTGTTTCACCTCTGCTAGCGCATAGAGAGCTGCTGCCTCCATTTCCACAGTAAGAATGCCTTTCTTCCGGCACGCCGTTATCATCTCCTCTGTTTCTCTAAAGGGTGCATCGGTTGTCCAACTTGTTCCAATATAAAGCGGAACATTTGTGTTGTCCCAGGCGGAATAAATAGTCTTTCTGAGTTGCGGTTGCAAGTTACTATAGGGCGATGGTGGCAGGTAATGGTAGCTAGTTCCCTCATCACGTAACGCCTTTTCGATCAGCACAACATAGGGTGGATGATCCAGGGAGATTATCTGTCCTGCTGAAGTAATACTGATCAGCAACTCGCACCCGGAGGCGAAGAGTTCTTCGGCTACCAGTACCGCAAAGGAGGCGCCGACGACGCGACCAATCACACCAAACTCAATGCCTTCATACAGAAAGGTGTCGAGCACTGTGTGGTAACATGCCCAGATCGGATGACGCCTTGCATTATTTGTAGCATGAAGGTAATCGACAAGATCACCGTCAGGATCAAGTACGCAAATGGCTGGTACAGTGCCAATTGTAAGTCCTTTCTGCCTTCGCGCCTCACGTAACAAGTTCTCTGGAGTAAAAACAGATGGTATTCCGTAGTATTTGTGCTCGAGTATTGGAGCATGCCCGAAGAAAACCTGTTGCTCCTCAACATCGTGCCATCCCACCGTTTCCTCTTTCGTCATTGGAAGTTCTCTCATGAATGTATAGAATAACCTTTCCTCTATATAAATAGCGGGTCAACCGACCGATGGTGATCCTCGGTGAAGAAACATCTTGCTGGACAAGAGTGCTTACACTTCTACCGTTGCTGGATGCCCCTGTAATTGATAATAGATTGCCCCCAACACCAACCCGAAGAGCAGATCGATGGGAAAAGTAGCGAGGAACATTCCAAACTGAAGGCTGAGAGGCGAAGAAGCATGGTTCATGATGTTCGTCAGTAAAAGCGAGAAAACTAGCCACCAGACGAGGCCCAGTACCAGACCAGAGAGAAGCGCGCGACTGATTGTAATGACCCTCTCCCTTTGGACAATACCAAAGATGATACCAGCTATCCCTCCTAACACGATAAGTAAGAAAAAGCCTGCAAATCTACTGATTGTCGGATCTGCGATGGTGATGCCAAACCAATGTAATGCATCAGGAAGTGTGCGACCTGGTGTCCCGTCCGTTACAAAGTTAAGCATGGCCAGTAAAAGGCCTGCCAGGAGTCCTGCCAATAAGCCCCTTCGAATATGTATCATTTCCCGTTCCTCCATTTCTCAGGCAAACCAGCTCGCGAATCGAGCCAAACGGTTACTATTTGCGGCTGCCTGCAAACGAGGCGCAAGCCATTGATCAACACCCAGACGCCGACCTACCGGGATTGCTGTAAGAAACAGGCATAGGAGCACTAACATGCCGTATGTCCATAACCATTCCGTGTAGCCAAGCCCGACGTATAACTGAAAAGCGAGTACCGTACCAAGAATAGCTCCGATACGTGTGAAAATTCCGAACATCAGGGAAATGGCCACTATCAGTTCGGCAATCCATACACCTGCCGCTAATGGCACAAATAGCGTGCAACCTGTTGCGGCATGCAAACTGGTGCAGCCTGAAAGAAATGTATGCTGAAGGATATAGCCATAGCCTGGGATGATTGTATGCTGTGACTCGCGTATGATGTACGAATAGAGGCCTGTGAAGTTGGGAGGCATTTTCCAGAAGAGCTGTTGGAACCATAGATACCCTACAAAAATACGAATTAATGCTACTCCATTGCTACTCCATTCACTCAAAGTGATTGGAATGCTACTACTACTACTTTCTCTAGCTCTTGTGACCGCTACTGGTTTGCGATCATTAGCTGAGGATGAAATCCTCATAAGTCCGATGGCTCCTTAATTTCAAGGAAAACTATTATATGGAAGTGTTCACGAAGCAATAAATATCTTTTTACAATTTCTTTGAATTTTCCTCTTGCTGATACTATTGTGGAGTTGTACAATAGAATCCAATCCAATCCCATCACAAGCACGTTGTACGCTCCGAAAGGAGAGCGGTCTACATATGAGCACGACAAAAATAGCTGCTACATTGTACCAGTTACAGCAGCTTGACCTCGAACTGGAACGTTTAATTGCTGAGCAACAGGCACTTGAGAGTTCACTACAAGGAGATAGCGTATTAAAAAGGCTACGGGCTGAACATACTATTGCACAACAACAGTTGCATTTGGGTCTTCAAGCTCAAAAAGAAGCAGAGTGGGCACTTGAAGAACTGGACCGTCGTTTGCGCATGCAGGAGCAACGTTTGTATAGTGGAGTCGTCACGAATCCGAAAGAACTGAATGCTTTACAGCAAGAAGTACAGCATTTACGAGCGCAACAAAACCGCCAGGAAGAGATGACACTGGAGGTGATCCTCACAACGGAGTCTTTACAAGAGGTGGCAAACAGCAAGGATGAGACACTGCGTCAGGCTCAAGAGAAGTGGTTAGAGACGAACGCATCTGGCATGGTACGCCGCGATCAATTGGATGTAAAGCGCCAGGAGTTGATGGCAAATCGCGAGCAATTTGTGAGCAATATCGATGCTCATTTATTGAATCGCTATGAGGCTTTGAAGCGTACGAAGCAAGGACGGGCTGTTTCTAAAGTAGATCAAAATTCGTGCCAGTGGTGTCGTGTGATTTTGACCCCCAGCGAATTGCAGCGAGTGCGTGTGAACACGGATTTGCAGATGTGCAGCAATTGTGGGCGTATTTTGTACTATGATCGCTAGCAATAAATCCTTGACTATGCGGCGAATTATCTGCTATACTGCTCTTGTTCCAATAACGGGGCGTAGCGCAGTCCGGTAGCGCACCACAATGGGGTTGTGGTGGTCGGAGGTTCAAATCCTCTCGCCCCGACTACAAAACGAGGTAGGAAGGCTTTTCTTGAAAGCCTTCCTACCTCGTTTTATGGATCCTCTCATTCCACAATGCTGAAAAATGTAGTAATCTCTTGACCTGTATCGTCTGACATGATTAAAGGTTCTTGTCATATCTGCAAGCATTTTGATATGGTGGATGAAGCTGTGGGCTCTAGAGAGCACCATTACTGAGAGAACACTATTCCTGATGATATTCTTGAAAGGAATGCTGGAATGACCATTCGAGCGGTGGTTTTTGATATCGGAGGGGTGCTAGAAATAACCCATCCAGTCGGATGGGTTGAAAAGTGGGAAGCCCACCTCCATCTGAATCCAGGGGAGCTGGATGCACGGCTCATGGATGTGTGGAGAGCTGGCAGCTTGGGGACCATTTCGGAAGAGGAAGTGGAAAAGCGCATCGGCAAGCTCATGGGGATGGACCAGGGGCAAGTCGCGGCATTGATGGCTGACCTGTGGGAAGAGTACCTGGGTGAACTCAACGTCGAGCTAGCTGCCTACTTCGCCAGCCTGCGCCCGCGCTATCAAACCGCCATCCTCAGCAACAGCTTTGCCGGTGCCCGGGACAAAGAGCAGGAGCGCTATCAATTTGCTGAGCTATGCGACCTCCTCATGTATTCCCATGAAGAGGGGATTGCCAAGCCGGAAAGGCGCATCTTTGAACTCACCTGTGAGCGCCTTGGTGTACAGCCTGCAGAGGTCGTCTTCCTGGACGATGTCGAGGCCAACGTCGCTGCTGCCCGCGCGTTTGGCATGCAGGCCATCCTCTTCAGAGATACCAAAGTAGCTATCGGAGCCATCCAGGCTTGCTTGCAAGCCGCATCACCTCCGGTCACCTATACTGTTCGATCTCCATCGCGTGGAGAGGAGAACGCTCAGGAAGAAGAAGTTTGTGGAAGTATCAACTCGTCATCTCGTGCTGACTCCTGATGCGGCAATTGATCTGCAACTGCATACCACCTTCAGTGATGGCACCTGGACGCCCGAACAACTGATAGAGTACCTGGTGAGTGAACAGTTTGGTCTGGTGGCTATCACCGATCATGATCGGGTGGATACCGCTACGGTGCTGCACCAGCTTGCGGCGGAGAGACAGCTACCCCTCCTGCCTGCGGTGGAAATGAGCGCCTCATGGAGAGGTGAGCTGACTGATGTACTCTGCTATGGGTTTGATCCGGGAAAAAACGCATTGCAAGAGCTGGCACAAGACATTGCGCGCCGCCAGCGAGAGAACACCAGGCAGGTCTGTGAGAACCTGCGTAAGAAGATCGGCATATCCTTTCCGAATTTGCACGAGCTGGATGCCCTCCTGGCCAAACCAAGTTCGCAACAACCCCATGAACTGGTGGCCCTCTTAAAAAAACTGGGCTACGGAATCGGAGAACCCTCTGCAGGAACATTGATCACGGAGGCTGGTTTCTTATGGGCTACCAACGAACTTGCGGCAGTGGTTGATGCGGTTCATCGAAGTGGGGCAGTGTGTCTCATCGCTCATCCTGGACGGGGTGAAGGATATACCTGCTATGATGCACAGTTGCTCGATGAGCTCCGAAGGCATGTTCCCATTGATGGCTTGGAGGTCTATTATCCTGTTCATACGCCAGCACAGATGGCCATGTATCGGGAATATGCCAAAATGCACCGTTTACTGACCAGTTCCGGTTCAGACTCCCATGGTCCAGAGAAGAAACCCATCAAATATCGGGCAAAGCTGAGCCAGAGCCTCCTGGAGCGTCTAGGTATCGAGATCTCATAAGAGAGGGAACAAGGTGGTAGCAGGGAGCGAGTCAACAGAGAAATGTGTTCCTTTCAGAGTGAAAAGGAAACCTTCCCGACAAGAAGGATACATGGTCAGTATCACAGAGGACTGCACAACCGTTACGCTAGCAGCAGGTGAGGACGCCAGTACCGTTGCTACACACCGCTTGAGGAGTCTGCTCACTTTCTGCTTGCCGCCGCAGAGCGATGCCTTCTACTGCCTCCTCACGAGGACGGACGCCAATCGCTCAAGGCCTGCTCGCATTTCTTGTGCCCCAACAGCGGTATATCCCAGCAGTATACCTGTGCGCTCAGTTCCCTCAAGTGCATAGAGCGACAACGGGGACACGTCCACCGAGACGCGAGCGGCTGCACGTGCGACCTGGCGGTCATCCTGCTTGCTGGGGAGCTACCCAATCAGATGCATCCCTCCAACTGTAGGTTGCAGGTCCAGTGCACCTGCCAACGTCTCTCGGCCAAGGTCCACCAGCGTCAGCTGCCGCTCCTGATAGAGCTGGCGCATCTGTCGAATATGGCGCACAAAATGTCCCTCTTTCAGAAAAGTTGCCAGGGTGACCTGCTCAAGCAGCGGTGGATGGATATTGGTAAAGAGGCGGGCAGCGATGAACGCTTTGATCAGATCAGGGGGCACCACGAGATAGCCCAGTCGCATAGCCGGAAACAGCACCTTGCTCACGGTCCCAAGATAGAGCACGCGGTTCGCCCTATCTATACCCTGCAAGGCTGCCAGGGGACGACCGACGTAGCGAAACTCACTAGCGTAGTCATCCTCAATAATCCAGGCGCCCGCAGCTCTCGCCCACTCTAACAGGCTCAGCCTTCTTGCTATACTCATTGTCACGCCCAGTGGAAACTGGTGGGAGGGGGTTACAAAGGCGAGACGCGCTTGAGGAGCGCGCTCTTTTCCCAACTGGACGACCAGCCCTTCAGTATCAATTGGCACGGGAACTAGGCGCGCTCCAGCCCCAAGCAATGCACCACGAGCTCCAGGGTAGCCTGGGTCTTCCATCCAGACCTGCTCGCCTGGGTTGAGCAACACGTGTGCGGCTAGGTCAAGGCCTTGTTGCGATCCATTGACGAGAATGACCTGCTCAGCAGTGCAGCGGACGCCTCGCGCGGTCGCAAGATAGCTCGCTATGGCTTCGCGCAACGGCAGATAGCCGGCGGGATCGTGATACGCGAGCAACTCAGTCGGCATCTGACGCCAACTCCGTACCAGCAGTTGCTGCCAGAGTGTGCGGGGAAAGGCATCAATGGCCGGAAGCCCAACGCGAAAGGCGCGTTGCAATCCGTGTCCCGGTATCAGCAATGGCCGAGAAAAATAGGGAGTCGATAGCCACGTGTTTGCACGCGCTGAGATAGTTCGCCCGGCACTGTTGGATTGGCCAAGTTGAGCATCCCGTAGCGGTTGCTCGACCCCTTCTGGAGGAAAGGTGGCAGCGACATAGGTGCCCGAACCGGCACAACCTTGCAGGTAGCCTTCGGCAATCAGTTGCTCAAAGGTGAGTTGAACGGTCGCCCGCGAGATACCCAGCTCGAGCGCAAAGGCGCGTGTCGAGGGTAAACGTGAGCCTGCTTTGAGCTGTCCGCGTAGTATCGCGCTCCTCACCACCTCATAGAGCTGCTTGTAGAGAGGGGTTGATACGGTTGGATCGAGTACGATGCTGGTGTGCTTCTCCGTGAAACGCTCGCGCATGTATTCCTCCTGTCGTGCTCGTCCAAAGTGGCATGGGTAGTATAGCCCAAAGTGGCTCTTGTGTCCATCCCAGTTTTCCTTATAATTAAGAAGAGGGGTGAGCTTCTCGTACTTCTTTGACAGTTAGGGTCACATCAGTACCCATGAGCTCACGGGAAGCCGCGACACTTGGAAATGGACCGGAGAGCAGACCCGCTGCACGGCGGTCTTCACTGACCATGCCAAAACGCAGATGGCCCACCACGAGCGATTAGACGAGCAGGGGAACTGGGTCCCCTCCATGGACGTGACCTTAACCAGGGTCGAGTAGGCACCACGGTCTACTCATCTTATCTGCACAGGAGCGAAACGCTCACGACGAATAAAGGAGAAGTTTGATGAACCAAGTCATGTCTAAAGACGGCACGGTCATTGCGTTCGACCGGTCAGGCAACGGGCCAGCGGTCATCCTTGTAGGTGGAGCTTTCCAATATCGAGCAATTGACCCGCCGACAGTGCAACTCGCTAAAAGGCTGGCATCGCACTTCACGGTGTTCCACTACGATCGGCGGGGGCGTGGTGACAGTGGGGATACGCAGCCCTACGCAACAGAGCGAGAAATTGAAGATCTGGGAGCAGTGATGGCTGAAGCTGGTGGCTCGGCATCTGTCTTTGCCATGTCATCCGGCGGTGCCTTGGCGCTCGACGCTGCTGCGAACGGACTCAATATCACCAGGCTGGCGATATACGAGCCACCGTTCAACTCTGGTGACGAGCATGCCCGCCAGGCATCGGAGAACTACACAAGACAGCTGACAGCTTTGCTCGCAGAGGGACGCCGGGGTGATGCCGTCGCTCTGGCCATGACCACGTGGGGCGCACCTGCTGAAGCAATTGCCGGTATGCGTCAAACACCTATCTGGCCACTCTTCGAGTCGGTGGCACCGACTCTTGCCTACGATAATGCCATCATGGGGGATAGCTCTGTCCCCGCAGAACAGCTGGCATCCATCACGGTACCCACTCTGCTCATAGACGGTGGAGCGAGTCCTGCGTTCATGCAGAACGCCACGCAAGCGGTTGCACACGCCCTCCCCAACGCACAGTATCGTACCTTGGAAGGTCAGACGCATGATGTCGCCCCGGAGGTCCTTGCTCCCGTGTTGGTGGAGTTCTTCATGGAGACAAAACTATAGTTGTGATAATTCGGTCACATCTGGAGCTGAAATATGCAAACTGTTCGCGCAAACTGACAGCTACCACTTGACGCGCAATAGCACTTCGAGTTAGCAGCGAAATGCAGGTCTCGGTTGGTATCGCGGACCAGCATGTGGGGCCCTGGCTTATTCGAGTATGAGGAAAGGACAAATCACGAAGATGGCAGATCACAAGAGCGACGCTCAAGCTGATCAGCACACATCTCAGCCCAATCCCACGCTTCAACGTCTTGATGTGTTCGTCGGTGAGTGGACTATGGCGATCTCGTCTCCCGCCTATCCATCCGCCATTGCACATGGGCAGGCCTCCTTCGAGTGGCTTGAGGGAGGAGCGTTCCTCATCATGCATACGGATGTTGAACAGGTCGGTCCCCCCCAGTGGCATCGCGGTCATCGGCCGTGATGAGTCGGTCCAGACCTATTCCATGCTCTATTTCGACTCGCGAGGAGTTTCAAGGATCTACGAGATGAGTCTCGAGGGCGGCGTCTGGAAGATGCACAGAGAATCGCCAGGCTTCTGGCAACGCCTTAATGCGACGTTCACTGGCCGTTGGGAAAAGTCGAATGATGGATCGAATTGGGAACTCGATTTAGATTGGTCGTATACGAGGATCAAGTAGCTGAAAGTCTCCAGCAACACTTATGCTTTTACTCTGTCTTCTGCTGTGGATCAGCAGTGCGATCTTTCCAAAAACCTTATTTTAACGGTAATATTACATTGTGTTAATATTTACAAAATCAAATCTTAAATACCAATTAACATGATCATCGTATTGGTATAGCTACAGAGGTAAATATCGTTGCCTACTCAAAGCCTCGAATTTGATAAAGCTGCCTTTGCCTCCTGCATATCTCAGTATACAAAACTAAATCTACCTACTGTCAGTTGGCAGCCTGGGTTCGGTTTTGATCAAACAAATGTAATTTCTTCGCAGATGCTAGTTGATAGCACCAGATGCTCTTTTGTATATATGAAAGGAGACAGCATGAAAGCAGTCTCAGTTTTTCCAGGAACTCAAACATTTAAGATCCTCGAACACGAAGCTCCCCGACTCTCCCAACCTGATCAGGTAATGCTGCGCATGCTCGACATCGGTATCTGTGGTACGGACAGAGAGATCTGCTCCTTTGAATATGGCACGCCACCAGGAGGATATGACTATCTGGTGATCGGGCACGAATCGCTCGCTAAGGTCGAGGAAGTCGGCTCCGCCGTCGGTCGCTTGAAACCGGGTGATCTTGTCGTGCCAACAGTACGTCGCCCCTGTAATCATCCCGAATGCCGAGCTTGTCGTTCAGGGCACCAGGACTTTTGCTACACTGGAGATTTTACCGAACGCGGGATCAAGGAAGCCCAGGGTTATATGACCGAATTTGTGGTTGATCATGAGCAGTATATGAATCTTGTAGCATTCGACTTGAGGGAGGTGGCCGTCCTGGTTGAACCTCTCACCATCGCAGAAAAAGCCATGGCGCTGGTTTTCTGGCTGATGCAGCATCGTCCGCCATGGATTGATCCAGAGCTACCGGGTGGGGAGCGGGGACGTGGACTGAACGCGTTGGTCCTCGGCGTCGGACCTGTAGGATTATTGGGTGCGATGATTCTGGTTTCGGCTGGTTTCGAGACCTACGTTTATTCGCGTGAGTTGCCTCCTAATCCAAGGATAGACCTTGTCTCCTCGATTGGAGCAACCTATATCTCTACCCAGACCACACATATCGAACAGCTTCGAGAGCAGATCGGCAACATTGATCTTGTCTACGAGGCAGTTGGTCACTCGCACTTCGCGCTCGAGGTGCTTAGGGTGCTCGGGATTAACGGTATCTTTGTGCTCACTGGTGTCCCTGGTCTGCAAGCGTTTATCGAGGCTGACCCCGCTCGGCTGATGCACGAGATGGTATTGAAGAATCAGGTGCTCTTTGGCACAGTAAATGCTGGTTCAGATTCCTTCGCATCGGCTATACGCGACCTCGATGTTTTCATGAAACGCTGGCCTGCTGCCGTTCGTACACTCATTGCAGGTCGCTATCCTCCAGAACAGGCTTTTGAACTGATCCTTGGGAGGCCGACTGGTATTAAGAGCGTGATCAGCTTTGGCGAAGTTGGAGGAGAAAAATGAAACTGATTGTGTTAGGCGGCGGACCCGCTGGGTTGACAGCAGCGCTACAGGCACGCGAGCTGCATGGCGAGGTGACTTTACTCGAAAGCAATCGTGTTGGAGGAACTAGTATCAACGAGGGTCCGGCGCCGGTACGGACACTTGCTCGTGCCGCCCGGCTAGCTCGCGATGCTGGATCCTGGGAAACCTTTGGGTTGCGCGGAGCGCGTCCCCAGATCGATCTTGCCGCTGCCTTAGCCAATGCCAAACAGGTTGCGCATTATGCCCACGAGAAAAAACACATGGCTGAGTATATCAACAGTACTGGTATCGAGCTTATCGAAGGAGTTGGCCCTGCACGTTTTCTCGATCAGTGTACTGTAAGTGTTGCTGATGGACGAACGTGGCAGGCAGATAAGTTTATTATCGCTGTTGGTGGGCATGGCCGAATCCTGCCTCTTCCCGGAGCCGAACTGGCCCTGACATATAGCGATATCTGGTCAATCACACAGTTACCAACCAGCGTAGCGATTGTTGGTGGCGCAGCCACTGGCTGCCAACTGGCGTCGATCCTTGAGGATTTCGGCTGCCAGATATACCTGCTTGAGCTCGCCCCTCGGCTTATCCCTCAGGAAGATGAGGATATTTCGCTCGCCCTCGCAGATGCCTTTGGCAAGCAATATATGACGGTTATTACTGGAGCCCAAACCGAGCGCCTTGAAAAAAACGGTGGCGGTATCCGACTACACTATCGCAAGCAGGGGCATCCCGACAGCCTCAATGTAAGCGCGGTCTTCTTTGCGACTGGCTGGCCAGGAAATGTGGACATGCTCAACCTTGCTGCTGCTGGCGTGGTGACAGAACACAGTTATATCCCCGTCAACGACTACCTGCAAAGCAATGTACCGCATATCTTCGCGGCAGGAGATATCAACGGGCAACGTATGCTCGTGCAATGCGCCCGCTACGAGGGTCGTATTGCCGCCGAAAATGCTGTGCTTGGGCCCTACCACCGCTGCACACATGAGATTGTGCCCAGCGGCAGCTTCACTGACCCGGAATACGCCAGTGTCGGCTTAACCGAAGCTCAAGCCCGGCAACAGTACGATTGTGCAGTTGCGGTGGTACAGTATGATGATTTACTGCGTCCCATAGCAGATAACCATCCCGATGGATTCTGTAAACTGATTGTCGAACGCCGTCACCGGTATATCCTGGGGGCACACGTTATCGGAGAATACTCGGTTGAAATCATTCAGATGGTAGCAGCTTGTATGGCAAGCGGCATGAGAGTCGAGAAGGTGGCTGAACTACAACTGGCATACCCAAACTTCACAGAGGCTGTGGGGATGGCAGTACAGAAGCTCGTTCGGGAGTTGGGCCTGGCGCCATTGCCCCAATTGTGGAGCGACATCAAATCGACCACTGCTTAATGGGCCACTTAAAGCTGGCATTGAACTTCACCTGGTGGGTCAATCGCAAAGACGAAGGGGGTACCAACTTGTTTGGGGGCGGGTTTCTTGGACTCGACAATATCGGCGTCTTCGACCGTAGTGCGCCACTTCCAACAGGCGGCCATATCGAGCAGAGCGACGGCACGAGCTGGATGGCCATGTTCTGTATCTACATGATCGATATGGCGCTAGAGCTATCCAATGAGGATCCCGCCTACGAAGACATCTTTTTGAAATATGTCTATCACTTCATGTACATCACTTCTGCGATGCAAAATATCGGTGAGGAGAATATCTCGCTTTGGGACAATCAGGACGAGTTCTTTTACGACGTATTACGCTTCCCTTCTCATGGGGGCCTGTCGCTCAAGGTGCGCTCAATGGTTGGACTGATCCCCGTGTACGCCGTGCTGACCTTTGAGCCATTAGTCTTACGCAATTGGGCGGAGTTCTATCAGCGCATCCAATGGTTCGTGCAGCGCAGACCTGAGCTGTCGGAGGTGCTCAAGCGTATGCTGCAAAGAGGCAAAGGCGATCGGTTCATGTTGTCCTTTTGTCGCGAAGAACAACTGCTGCCCATCTCACGATATCTGTTCGACGAGTCCGAATTCCTCTCGCCTTACGGAGTGCCGGCGCTATCTCGCTACCACGCTGAACATCCCTACAGCCTGACTGTCAGTGGCGTCGAATACCGTGTTGATTACATGCCTGCTGAGTCAAATAGCGGGATGTTCGGTGGCAACTCGAACTGGCGGGGGCCGATCTGGATGCCAGTCAATTATTTGCTTGTCGAATCTTTGCGACGATATTACCTCTACTATGGAGACGAGGTTACTCTTGAGTTTCCGACTGGCTCCGGGCGACATCTGACGCTGGACCTGGTGGCCGACGAGCTATCGCAGCGGCTGACACACATCTTTACGCGCGATGAACATGGGCGGCGGGCAGTCTTCGGCGATGTGGAGTACTTCCACGGAGATAACGGACGCGGAGTGGGTGCCAGTCATCAGACGGGTTGGACAGGGCTGGTCGCTTCACTGATCCAGGAGCAAGGAGAGAGAAGGCTGCAGCTCTAACTTTCACGATGTTTTTATTGCTTATAATTTCCTGGCTGTAATCAATGTTGCCCCAGGCATGAATAAGCGATGACGTCGAACACTACCCATACCCGCCTGCTCTAACCAGTCTTTTACTGTCGAAAAAGGATAGCATGTTCCCCCTACAGTGGTCATGGTCAGGGCCATAAATTGCACCATGAGGGAGGCTACACGGGAACTGTGTGTTTGATCTATGACCTGGTCGACAAAGATCAGTGTGCCATCGGGTTTGAGTGTTTGGACCACTTTTTTCAGTATAGCTGCATTTATCTCTGGTGGTAACAAATGGGCAATATGGAAGTAGAGTGCTACATCATACATAGCTGCAAGGTCGCTGGAAAAATCATCTTGCACGATGTTCGCGCAGAGAAAACTTAAACGGTCCGACATGCCAGTTTGCAGAGCAGTACGTTTACCTGCTTCGACGCCTGGTTGAATATCCAGGATGGTAGCTTGCAGTTGGGGATATTTGCGACAGAAAAGCACGCTATATGCTGCGTGCGAACCTCCCACATCAAGCAATTGCTCTACATGCCTGGGTAGACGCACGCGACGCACAACTTCACCACCAAGCGCTATTGCCAATGAAGCAAGGCCAGCATAATGTCGGGCAAGCGCCTTATTGGTTTCTGGATTCGAGGCATCTTCATCGTAAGGCATGCGCATTACCTGTTTGTTTTCATGTACTACTTCCGGCAAGTGATCCCAGATTGCAACAATATCTGGGCTATGGATGACATAGGGCGCAATACTTACTGGAGAACTACTGCTGAGCCAGCGCTGCGCCATGCGACTGTTCCGGTATTGATCACGACTTCGGCGCAGATAACCAGCGGAAACAAGCAATTGAAGAAGTAACTGGAGACCTTGAGGATTACAATTTAAACGCTCGGCTAGTGCTTCAAGTGTTAATGAATGCTGGTTTAGTGCATCGAAGACCCCAAGCTCGCAAGCAGTTACGAGCACTTTAGCAATGCCTTGCCCCAATGGCATATCAAGGAGTGGCGTTGGTAAAAGGTTGAGACGTGATAGCAAATGTTCGAATGGAGTCAGATGTAATGGCATTATATAAGTACTCCTATGAGCCATCCCCCTGCAAGCAAAATGCAGGTCAAAGTGACCAGGTAAAAATGAGTTTTACGAGTCTTTAGAGACTTTTCCGGACCAAAGAAGAGAAGCATGTCTAATACTGCCAGGAAAGTAAGAATGAGCACCGGCGCGACAATCCGGGGATTAGCAGGAACAATGGCAGTTATTGTCAACATTCCAATCATTGCTGCACACGATACAATCAAGAGATGGCACGCAGTGAATGAACATCTTACACCTAGAACGACGGCCAAAGTCTTTATTCCCTGAGCTTTGTCTTCCTCCAGGTCAGGAAGTGAGTTCGCGAGATTGAGCGCTATGCCTAGCAAAAATCCTGCCGGTACAAGCCAGAAGATAATTGGCGGTGTGCGACCTACACCCGCAAAAGCGTAGAGAGGAATCAATGGCATTGCCAGAGCAAAAACAATCCCGCTAAGGGGTGTTGATTTTAATCCCAGGTTATACGCCTGGCCTAGCGCAAGATAACAGAGTGAGATAACCAATGCCAATAGTGGTAGTTGAATGAGCAAAACAAACATGATTGCGATCATCAGAAAGCCAGCAATGAGCGCCTCGCTGGGGAGGATGAGACCTCGTGGAATAGGTTTCTCTGGTTTGCTCCGGGCATCTATTCTGCAATCACAGAAATCATTAAGCATAGCAATCGAAACCTGCATGGCAGCGTGTGCAGCAATTACCAGCACAATAACACTCCAGATAAAGTGGGGCCAGGCAGCAAGCAACGTGAAAATGGTGACAGCTATAATGTGAAATAAAACAGGTATGGGATGACTGAGCAAGAAAAAGCCTAGCATTATATCATTGAATGTGCGCTTTTTAGTGATTTGCATGCTTTCTATACGCTTTTTGTGCTTTCGTTACATTGTCATTTTGAGCGTAGCGAAGAATCTCAGACCCCATCATAACACATGCACAAAAAAAAGAGCGCTGAAGTGATATTGTCATCAGTGCTTCTCTAAAGGTTCTTCTTAACCTGGCCTTGCTCGCAAGCGAGCCTTTTTCGTAAGAATGTGGAAGGTTTTTGCGCGCCTGCAGGCGCGCAAAAACCTTCCACATTCTTACATGAGCGCGCCGCAGGCGCGAAGAAAACAAGAACACATATAGACTTGTGAGAAGCCCTAAACTGTCATTCTGAGCGCAGCGAAGAATCTCAGTGCCCTGTATGCATTTGCAGGTATCCAACTGTTCAGCTATCGTCCAGTTTTATTCAACTCAATGCGACGCAGGAACAAGTAAGAGATACCGGCGAATATGAGCCCGAGTTCAAAGCCGATATCCATTCCATAGGGCGGATTGAACAAATTAGCTATGGGACCTACATAATACACCTGTGCTGCTCCAAGTAGGACTCCTACCAAACCAATGAGTGCTGAAATGATAGCAGCCCACCCGATAGGAAGCTTCCTGGGAGTATTCCAATCTTCGACATTGTAGCGTCCGCGACGAAAGACGAAATGTTCCAGGATCAGGATGATCGACCACGGACCCAACCAATATGCAATGAGGAGCAAAAAGTTGGATAGTGTTACATTAAAGTTAGAAGAAGCTGCAACAGCTATAAGCACGTAGATCACAGATCCGATGAGCGCCCATACGGCACGGTTGATACGCTGGAAAGGCTTTCCCACTACCTGCATTGAGAGTCCAAGACTGTAGTCGTTCGGTATATTGTTGGCAACAACACTCAAAGCAAGCAACAACAGTAGGAAAGTTCCAAAGCTTCCTAGAGGTTTAGCAGCAGCGGTCAGGAGATCGCCACCTCCCAGGTTCTTGTAGGCAAAAGTCAACGCTAGACCAAATATCTCCAAAACGATACAGGGTATAGCAACTCCTAGAAAAGTGAGCAGGAATACATTGCTGGCTCGTGTATTTTCAGGTTGATTCATGTTATAATCTGCGGCATAAGAGCTCCAACCGATAGCAAAACCAAAGACAGCGCCCCCAAAGGAGACGAAGGAGGCTATCTCAACTATAGTGAAAGCAGGAGTTGGAACAAAAGCTATTTTTGGTCCTGAGACAGCCAACAAGATCAAGAAAATGGCTGCCATTGGTATCCAGGCGTAGCGTTCGTAGCGATGAATGTATTTATACCCATAAATACTGAAAATGGTCGTCAAAATTGTTATTATGAGAATTCCTACCTGCGCGGGAATCGCTCCTCCACTCAGCGCAGCTACCAACTGACCGCCCACAATAGCGTTGACACAGGACCAACCAATGCACGCGGCAACATTGAACAGTGCCATCACCTTCGCACCGATCCAGCCGAACGAAAACCGCGAGATAGTCATTTGACGCAGCCCAAGTTTGGGCCCGAGTGTCGACAAGAAGGCAACAGGAAGTATGCCAAGCACATTAAAGATAATGATGGCAGCAACACTGTCCCAGAATCCAAGTCCGAAAACAACGGTGGCCAGGGTCCCCAGCGCAAAAGTTGAGATCACCATATTGGCGGAGAGCCATAAAGTAAAGTTATTGAAGATACGAAGATCTGCACGAGATCCAGGTGGAACGCGTTCGATTCCACGGGTTTCAATGCCTTGTTCAAGCTCAGGTATTTCAATGTTCTGTTCAGGTATACGAGTCTCAACGCCTCGTTCAGGCATAGTAGAGATATTAGATGCCATTAGAACAATCCTCCCAACATAAGATATACAGAGTTCACGCTAACAAAACGTCTCTTTGATTGAACAGGAAGCTTCTAAATCTGGTAAATTTTCAAAGAGTATACTCTTTTTTCATGAAAGCGGCATATTGTATAGTACATTTAGTACATCAGGTACATTTCTAAACCGTTATAGTACAATATACCTATTTCATTGAACACTTTCTATTTGTTTGATATCCTTTACCACAGATTTTGGTAAGTTTGGTTGAGAGATTTCCTCGTTATTGATGTGTTTCATCGCATTTTAAAAATTGATGGCAAGCTGTTTCGTAGAGTCTGATAAATGAGAGATTCCTCAGAATGGAACCAACTTTGCATGTATGAGTTAAAGAATAACTACTTCCTATGAGAGGTTTAAGGGTGATGGAAAGGGCAGATAATTTCTTCGCCCCCCAAAGTACCAGGGGATATCGACTTACCATTTTTACTCAATTGAAGCAGGCAATTGGGACTATGAATCAACCTGAAGAGCTGTTTCAATGGTTGGCTTCTGTGATCATGCAACGGTTCGATGTATCAATCGTACAGTTGTGGTCATTCGAGAATCGTTTGCCAGATCAATCTTCTACTCAACTCCTGGCTATGGCTTCTCAAAATCCTGCTCAACCTCTTCATGTGATAAATGAGAAGGTAGCAATAACAGTCGGACAGATATCGGGAGGTCAAGGCATCTCCTATCCTCAACCAGTAGAGCAGATGTTCCCTGCCAACTCTGATTTCTTACCACTAGCTCAAGAGGTCATTACGCAAGAAGTACCACCGGCATTACCTGAACTTGTCCCACGACGAAAACAGGATGGGGGCTTGATGCTCTCGAGCAATCCATTTGCGAATCCTGTAGCAATCTCGGATAAGCAAGCTCTACGATTCTATGAAGCTATAGATAGCCATAAAACTGTAGCCGAACTGTGCCGCAGCATTGGTATGAACCTCACAGAAGCCCAGTTGTCCTTGCAGACGCTCTTGCGCTTGCAGCAAATTGAGATGTATACCCTGGGCGGGTGGCCCGTTGATAGTACGCTTTTGTTCAATAATCGCTGACTGTTCCTTGTCAAGAGAAGTTAATTAGGAGAAACAGTTTTTCATGAATACACTTATTCCTCACCTGCTTGATGTATCGCTCTGTCTAGTTGCTCTTTTCATCGCGGTACGCTCGTTTGATATTTATGCTCGCTTCCATCAATATCGTCTATTCATTCTTGGGTTATCGATGGTGCTTGTTTCCATCTCTGCTGCCGCCGATTTTATCTCAAGCTATGTCACTGCCATAACGTTACAAACAGATTGGTTTTTGTACATTGGTCAGTCGATTGGGTTTTTGTTTATTTTGCTCAGCTTACTCCGCAGTTCTGACAGCTATTTGCGTGGCTTAATGCGTCTGAATATTGTGGTCTTCGCTTTCCTTCTAATCCTGCTGCTTCTATCGCCTATTTTGCCGCCCATGGATATGACAACTCGAACAGTATTAGGATTCTCGCGCTTCGTGATATGTATGCTTATTTTAATTGCCTACTTCTCTACGTATTTGAGCAAGCCTTCCCGGTTTAGCCTTCTTATGAGTATCTCGTTTTTCTTTTTCACCGCGAACTATTTGATGTCATTGCAACAATACTTTGTTCCTATTTTCAATCAATATATCTTTCGTGACCAGGGAGACATTAGTGGCGTAATTGGTCTTATCGTGCTAGTTGCTGCGGTGTCAATTGAGTGACGACATCCCTACCGCTGAGGCGGAGGGTTTTACGGGGAGGATTTTTAATCTTCGGTGATGTCATCTTGACGAGTGAATGGGATGGTCAATATTGGCCTCTGGATGGAATTTGATACTAAAGTGTATCATCTCACAGGTAGTCGTTCCATCATAGCCTTGAACCACTGTGTGCGCATTTCGGAGCCAGCGAGGATCAAGGTAATGCAAACACCGAGAAAGGTGCCTGCTATCCACAGAGCAAGGATGAGTGTGGTACTATCTACAGTCATCAGGGTGTGTAGAATGTTCAAATATACCAGGGAAAGTCCATCATGTCCATTTACAAATGGTAACAGTGAACGAATGGATGGTTGTTGAAGAATAGTTCCTGTAGTTGCAATGGTAGCCAGGGTCGCGGCCACGAGTATTTCCAAAAGCGAAGGATGCCAAATCGAAAAACGAGATGGTGATGTATTACGTTGCGATGCTGCTATGGCCACTCTACGCATGATTTTTGCATTCAAATCGTCGGGTTCGACAACAACTTTGAACGTTTCTAAATCATTCACTACCGTCTCAAAAATTGTGAGTTCTTCCAGACAAGCACTGCAGGAGGCGAGATGCGCTTCAATCGTGCGAATCTGCTGGATAGTCAAACGATTATCAAGATAGAGTTGTAGTTGCTGAGATGCCTCTTTACAGCGCATTACTAACCTCTTTACCCCATGTCTGATTCGCGATTAAGTGACTGTAAACGTTCTTTCAGTAAATTGCGTGCTCGGAACAAATGTGTTTTAATAGTGCCAATAGGCATAGTTAAGATCTCAGCCATTTCTTCATAACATTTTCGCGTTGCTCATCATTGGCGTTTTCCAAAGTTTTTTCTGCTTCCAATGCAACTTGTAACGCTCGATCTCGCTTGCGCAAATCAAGTTGCTTTAGTGAACAGTTATAGGCAATTCGATACAGCCAGGTAGGAAAGCGCGCATCTCCACGGAATGCTGGTAGACCCTGCCAGGCAGCCAAAAAGGTCTCCTGTGTAATCTCGGTTGCTTCCTCGTACTGACGAAGCATGCGATAAACGAGATTAAATACACGCCGTTGATAGCGCTGTACAAGCTGTGCAAAGGCTTCCTGATCTCCATTTTTGCTGGCAGCAACAAGCAGTAGGTCGTCCTGTTCAACGGCGGAAGGGACCACATTTGTCAGGGGTATCCCGATAGTCTGTGACGATTGCAATGAGTGCTCGCGCATATATTCCTTTAGAGGCTCTTTCTCTTGAAAATGTTTCAGTGTTTACGTTGAAACATCCTGGCTGCTTCCTTTATCTTACCATATATACGTATGGATATGATAGGATGTTAGAATGACTACAGTAGCATGGGTAGCTTTGATTAGCTGGCTGATTGTATTAGCCATTTTCTGCGGCTTTATTGTGCTTTTGCGCTACATCGAACACCGGGAACGCATGGCATTGATTGTGCGTGGCATCGATCCCTACGCATTGCGTCGTCATCGACGCGGTGTAGGGGTATTACGGGCTGGGCTGATCATCGCTATGGTAGGGTTGGCAGTTACTATCGGCCTCTATCCACTGGGATTTATGTTACCTTCCTCAATTACTCAAGCCCCATTTCATTTTGGCCCCTGGCTATTACCCGGCTTAATTCCTTTAGGAGTTGGTGGTGCTTTAGTAATCAGTTATTATCTGGGGCAAGATAATCAGCCGCCACGTCTTGATCTCTTAGATGAACCACAGGTTAAAGATTAGAAATTACAAATTTCCTGATCCTGTAAAAAACTACTTGACATGGCGCAAATGCAGTGGTATTATCTCACTTGCGCTCATCCAGGAATTGGTGAAGCGCACCAGTTGCGGAAGCATACAATGTACCTGAACAACTGAAGAGTGGTAAGGAACAATTACAAGATAACATAATTTTTAACCTGTCAATTGGTGACAACTCGCTTACATCACATTTGAATCTCCGTTGAGGGATTCAGATAGAGACCACGGATGGCGAGTTTGATCCTGGCTCAGGATAAACGCTGGCGGCGTGCCTAACACATGCAAGTCGAACGTCCTTCCTTTTAGTGAGGGAGGGAGTGGCGGACGGGTGAGTCACACATGGGTGACCTACCCCGGCCGCTTTGGGATGGGCCTGTGGCCGATTAGCTAGTTGGTGGGGTAAGAGCCTACCAAGGCCACGATCGGGAGCTGGTCTGAGAGGACGATCAGCCACACTGGGATTGAGAACGGCCCAGACTCCTACGGGGGGCAGCAGTGAGGAATTTTCCGCAATGGACGCAAGTCTGACGGAGCAACGCCGCGTGCAGGAGGACGCTTTTCGGAGTGTAAACTGCTTTTCTGTGGGACGAGGATGGACGGTACCACAGGAAGAAGCCCCGGCTAACTACGTGCCAGCAGCCGCGGTAATACGTAGGGGGCGAGCGTTGTCCGGAGTTACTGGGCGTAAAGGGCATGCAGGCGGTCCGACACGTTTTGTGTGACAGCGGGTGGCTTAACTATCCGAGCATACGAAAGACGGTGGGACTTGAGGACTCGAGAGGGACACGGAATTCCGGGTGGAGTGGTGAAATGCGTAGAGATCCGGAGGAACACCGAAGGCGAAGGCAGTGTCCTGGCGAGTGACTGACGCTGAGGTGCGAAAGCCAGGGGAGCGAACGGGATTAGATACCCCGGTAGTCCTGGCCGTAAACGATGACCACCAGGTGTGGGAGGTATCGACCCCTTCCGTGCCAAAGGAAACCCATTAAGTGGTCCGCCTGGGGAGTACGGTCGCAAGATTAAAACTCAAAGGAATTGACGGGGACCCGCACAAGCAGCGGAGCGTGTGGTTTAATTCGATGCGACGCGAAGAACCTTACCAGGGTTTGACATGCGCAGGCACCGCCTGGAGACAGGCGTCCCGTTCGCGGGCCTGTGCACAGGTGCTGCATGGCTGTCGTCAGCTCGTGCCGTGAGGTGTTGGGTTAAGTCCCGCAACGAGCGCAACCCCTGTCGTCGGTTAGGCTGTCCGGCGAGACTGCCACGCTAAACGTGGAGGAAGGTGGGGATGACGTCAAGTCAGCACGGCCCTTACGTCCTGGGCGACACACACGCTACAATGGTCGCGACAACGGGTTGCCAACCCGCGAGGGGGAGCTAATCCCAGCAAACGCGATCTCAGTTCGGATGGCAGGCTGCAACTCGCCTGCCTGAAGCCGGAGTTGCTAGTAACCGTGGGTCAGCACACCACGGTGAATACGTTCCCGGGTCTTGTACACACCGCCCGTCACACCACGAAAGTCGGCAACACCTGAAGCCGCTGGGCTAACTCGCCTTCTTTGGAGGACGAGGGGCAGGCGTCGAGGGTGGGGTTGGTGATTGGGGTGAAGTCGTAACAAGGTAGCCGTACCGGAAGGTGCGGCTGGATCACCTCCTTTCTAGGGACACACGCTTCTTCCTCTGCAGAAGAAGAAGCCACTCCCAGGTCGA